>FPHY01000039.1_pt1 | contig 11288 bp, 10 predicted proteins | sample 1057291 | NCBI WGS metagenome assembly FPHY01 (sample SAMEA4473301, study PRJEB15554) | hydrothermal vent metagenome | biome: marine basaltic hydrothermal vent biome; feature: marine hydrothermal vent; material: water | place: Pacific Ocean | collected 2011-06-14/2011-07-23 | depth 1705 m | reverse complement strand
CGAAACCATTGATGCTAACGCAAAACTGTCAATCGCTGATGAGTGGATTTTGTCACGCTTACAAGGCACTAAAACCAAGGTTGAAAAGCATTTAAAGGATTATCGCTTAGATTTAATGAGTCAAGCATTGTATGAATTTGTGTGGGGTGATTATTGCGGTTGGTATTTGGAATTGTCTAAGCCATTATTGGCAGATGAAAAAACCAAGGCAGGGACACAGGCGACATTAATTAAAGTTTTAAATGAAATGGTTACTTTATTGCACCCTATTATTCCGTTTATCACCGAAGAAATTTTTGAGCAATGTAATGCAATTCTCGGTAAAGACAATCAATCTTTAATGACTCAGGCTTATCCGCAAGTGGAATCACAACTGATTTCTGAGCAATCTGAGAGAGAAGTTAAATGGCTACAAACCTTTATCCTTGGTATTCGTCAAATCCGTGGAGAAATGAATATTCCGCCCAATAAACCGTTGAATTGCTTTGTGCAAAACTTCAATAAGACCGATGAGGCGTATCTAAACAAACATATCAATATTTTAAACACCTTATCAAAGATGGCAACCATTGATAAACTTGCAACCAATGACGAAGCACCCGAGTCAGCAACTGCCTTGGTTGGCGAGATGAAAATACTGATTCCGTTGGCAGGATTGATTGACAAAGAACAAGAAGTGGCACGCCTCAACAAAGAAATTGAGAAGTTAGAAAAACAAAAAATGGCGTTTGCAGGCAAATTAAATAACGAAAAATTTGTCAACAGTGCACCCGAAGCGATTGTAAACACGGAAAGAGAGCGATTGGCTTCAACCGAAAGTGCCATCACTGACTTGTCTGAACAATTAAAGAAAATAGGCAGTTTATGAAATTAAAAAACACCCTGCTTATTATTTTTTTATTACTCAGTTCAGTCGTAAGTGCCGATTCTTATGTGTATGTTACCGATATGGTGTCTATTCCGATGCGTTCTGATAATAGCATTCAAAATAATCCAAGCAATCTCATAAAGATGTTAGATTCTGGCACGCAGTTAGAAATTCTTGCCACTGAAAATGGCTGGACTAAAGTTAAATTTGAAAACACCATAGGTTGGATAGTTTCGCGTTATTTGACCTCCAATATATCTGCAAGAGTTCAGCTAGAGGGGCTTATACGCAGTAGTAGTAACTGTCAATTATCACTTTCCAAACAAAACAAGAGAAATATTGTACTTGAAGATTATATTGCCAAATCAAAGGAAAAAAATACGGACTTGTCTATTCAAGTGGGTAAACTAGAGTCAGAAAAAAAGCACATGCAAAGTACCTACCAAGACTCCCTCAAACTTAAAGATGAAAATAAAAATCTGAAAACTCAAGTTTTACAATTAACCACGGAATTACAACTTTTACAAAATAACAGTACAATTTATCAAGATTCCAGTTTTAGAAACTGGTTTATCGTCGGTGCCTTGGTGTTGTTTTTCGGTTTTATAATGGGCTTTACTCTTTCTAAACGCACCAACAATAACAGGAGATTTTAAAATGAATTTACTAAAAACTGCACTCACTTTTGACGATGTATTATTGGTACCTGCACATTCAACCACAATGCCCAAGGAAGTCAATTTACAAACCCAGTTAACCAAAGATATCACCCTAAACACCCCGATTTTATCAGCAGCAATGGACACGGTAACGGAAGCAAAACTTGCTATTACTATGGCGCAAGAAGGCGGTATCGGCATTATTCATAAAAATATGTCAGTAGCAGAGCAAGCAGCAGAAGTACGCAAAGTAAAACGATTTGAGTCTGGCATCATTAGAGAGCCAATCACCATTGATGCCACAGCAACTATTCAAGATGTGCTTGATAAACAACAGAAATATAATATTTCTGCCTTGCCAGTAACAGACGGCAATATGATTATTGGTATGGTAACAAGTCGTGATGTGCGTTTTGAAACCAGTCTTCAAGATTCGGTTAAAAATATTATGACACAGCAAGAAAATCTAATTACCGTTAAAGAAGGCACAAAAATGGATGCAGTGCGTGCTTTATTACACACACACCGCATCGAACGCGTGATTATCACTGGCGATGATTTTAAATTACAAGGCATGATTACCGTGCGTGACATTCAAAATTCAACCGATTTCCCGAACGCCTGCAAAGACGAAAAAGAGCAACTCCGTGTTGGTGCCGCCGTTGGCGTAGCTACTGGCACAGGGGAACGCATCGATGCTTTAGTTGCAGCAGGAGTTGATGTGATTGTGATTGACACTGCACACGGACATTCGCAAGGTGTATTAGATCGTGTTAAAAAAACTAAAATCAAACACCCAAATCTAAATATTATTGCTGGCAATATTGCCACAGGTGCCGCTGCACTTGATTTAGTTAAAGCAGGTGCTGACTGCGTCAAAGTCGGTATTGGGCCTGGTAGTATTTGCACCACACGAATTGTTGCGGGTGTAGGCGTGCCACAAATTACTGCAATTTCTGATGTTGCTGAAGCACTTAAAGGCACAGGTGTGCCATTGATTGCTGATGGTGGTATTCGTTACTCAGGCGATATTGCCAAAGCCTTTGCTGCAGGTGCCTATTGCGTTATGCTCGGCTCAATGCTGGCAGGTACAGAAGAATCCCCTGGTGAAGTAGAGCTTTACCAAGGTCGCTCCTATAAATCTTACCGAGGTATGGGCTCAATTGGTGCAATGAACCAATCACATGGCTCATCTGATAGATACTTTCAGTCAGATTCCAAAGCCGACAAATTAGTTCCAGAAGGTATTGAAGGTCGTGTGCCATTTAAAGGCTCTATCCGTCCTATCATTCACCAAATGGTGGGCGGTGTTAGGTCGTCAATGGGTTATACAGGTTGTGAAACTTTGGATAAGATGCGCATTGATGCGACTTTTGTTCAGGTAACTTCGGCAGGTATGGTTGAATCGCATGTGCATGATGTCAATATTACCAAAGAGGCACCAAATTATCACCAATAAAACTTTGGGTCTTGACTAGTTAAGTGGCTCTTTTCTAAAATTATCAAGCAAGATTTTATATAAATTGAGACCTTTGCATAAATATGAATAATCATCAAAAATCCATTTTTCACCAACTTGGCAATTTTTTAAACCTTGCCTTAGCCCTACTAGGACTAGGTTTAAGAAAATCACCAATTTGGCAAAAACTAAATTTTGCTAATCACTCCTATTTATGTAAAAGGTCTCTTTAATAAAAAAATGCAGAATTAATTTTATGCTTATTGTACTGCTCTTTAGTTATCATTCCATCATAAACAAACACTTTGTGGCGGGTTATTTTCCTGCCTGATCGCCCCATAAGAGTTTATGCATTTGAACTTGTAAGCGGACATTCAACTGCTTGTCTAAAATCCAATCGGCTAATTTAACAGGTTGAACCTGTTCAAATATCGGGGAAAACAGCACGCCTGCTTGTGTTGGGTATTGATTAAGTATTCCTACACTCCAATCAAAATCTTCTTTTGAGCCAATAACGAATTTTAATTGGTCTTTGGCTTGGAGTTTTTTGATATTGATGTATAGATTTTTATCGGCTTCGCCTGAGTCAGGCGTTTTGACATCCATTACGATTGACACGCCTGGGTTGACATCGCTAATATCAATACTGCCACTGGTTTCTAGTGAAACTTGGTAACCATCCTTGATGAGTTTATCTAATAGAATATAACAATTTATTTGTGCCAATGGTTCACCGCCCGTCACACAAACAAGCTTGGTATTATATTGCTGAATCTCTGCAATGACATCATCAATATTCAACATATTTCTGCCTTTGAAGGCATACTCAGTATCGCAATAAGTGCATCGCAATGGACAGCCTGTTAAACGAACAAATACCGTTGGCAAACCAACTTCTCGTGCTTCACCTTGTAGGGAGTAAAAAATTTCGTTAATGTTAAGCTCTGTATTCATATTTATGCAAAGACCTCAAATTGTGCTTCTTTTAGATGTTTGATTTTATTACGGGTGTCAGCGGCTTGTTCAAATTTTAGCTCTTCTGCAAAGCCCATCATTTCTTTTTCTAATATCTTTAATTCTTTGGCAAGCTGTACAGGGGATAATTTTGCCATAATTGGTACATTGTATTCGCCTTCTGGGTCGGCAACCATAGAATCGGTGTCTAAAATATCAACGATTGGACGCACTACACTTTTTGGAGTGATGTCGTTGGCTTTATTATGTGCTTCTTGCAGTTTACGACGCTTAGTGGTGACATCCATTGCCTTTTTCATCGATTTGGTGATTCTATCGGCATATAAAATTACATGACCATTAATATTTCGTGCCGCACGCCCCATGGTTTGAATTAGTGAGCGTTCAGAGCGTAAAAAACCTTCTTTATCAGCATCTAAAATTGCCACTAATGACACTTCAGGAATATCTAAACCCTCTCTTAGCAAATTAATACCAACCAATACATCAAAAATACCTAAGCGCAAATCACGAATGATTTCTACCCGTTCAACGGTGTCAATATCGGAGTGTAAATAGCGAACTTTGATACCATGCTCGCTCAAATAATCACTTAATTGTTCAGACATTCGCTTGGTTAAAGTTGTTACTAAAACTCGTTCCTCCACTTCAACACGCTTGTGGATTTCACTCAATAAATCATCTACTTGGGTTTCTACAGGGCGCACCTCAATCTCAGGGTCTAACAACCCTGTTGGACGCACCACTTGCGTAACAATTCGACTAGAAACATCCATCTCATATTGTGCTGGCGTGGCAGATACCAAAAGACATTGATGAACTTTATCCTCAAATTCATTAAACTTCAAAGGACGGTTATCAAGTGCCGATGGCAGTCTAAATCCATACTCTACCAATGTCGTTTTTCTTGCCCTATCTCCGTTATACATTCCGCCAATTTGACTGACACTGACATGAGATTCGTCCAAAATAATCAATGCATCTTTGGGCAAATAATCAAATAATGTTGGCGGTGGTTGTCCTGCTTTTCTATCCGACAAATAGCGCGAGTAATTTTCGATGCCATTACAATACCCTAACTCACTCATCATCTCAATATCCATCCGCACTCGCTGCGTTAGGCGTTGCTCTTCCACTAATTTATTCGCTGCCAACAGTTCTTTTTGTCTAATCTTGAGTTCGGCTTTAATAGGATCAATCATATTTAAAATCTTAGATTTTGGCGTTACATAATGCGTTTGCGGATAAATCGTCACCCGTTGCAAGCGTTTAAATTTCTCACCCGTCAACGGATCAAACCAATAAATAGCCTCAATTTCTTCATCAAATAATTCTAGGCGCAACGCCTGTTCTTCCGAATCTGCAGGGAAAATATCAATCACCTCACCCTTAACCCGAAAATGCCCACGCGTCAAACTCACATCATTCCGAGTATATTGCATCTGCGACAAGCGTGACAAAATCTCTCGTTGGTTAACAATCTCACCAACACTCAGATGCAACAACATCTGCATATAACTGTCTGGATCACCCAAACCATAAATCGCTGAAACACTGGCAATAATAATCACATCATCGCGTTCCAACAGTGATTTCGTTGCGCTCAGCCGCATTTGCTCAATTTGCTCATTAATTGACGAATCCTTCTCAATATAAGTATCACTCGCCGGCACATACGCCTCAGGTTGAAAATAATCGTAGTAAGAAACAAAATATTCCACTGCATTATTCGGAAAAAACGCCTTCATTTCACTATATAACTGCGCTGCAAGCGTTTTATTCGGTGCCATAATTAAACTCGCTCGTTTGGTTTGTTCAATGACATTTGCCAAAGTAAAAGTCTTGCCAGAACCTGTTACACCAAGCAATGTTTGAAATTTTTCACCCGCATTAATCCCTTCCACCAACGACTTAATTGCCTTTGGCTGGTCTCCCATCGGAGAAAATTTCGATTCTAATTGAAATTTCTTACCCATTAAGCAATTTTTTGATTATCATAACCCATCAATTTTAAACAATTTAAACACTATGAACAACCTCCTTTCAAATAGAGTCGGCAAAGTTAAACCATCTGCCACTTTGGCCGTTACTGCCAAAGCCAACGAACTTAAAGCCCAAGGCATTCAAATCATTTCAATGGGTTCAGGTGAGCCAGATTTTGACACACCAAAAAACATTCAAGACGCTGGCATCGCCGCTATAAAAAATGGTCAAACTCGCTACACAGCCGTTGATGGCACCCCTGAATTAAAAAATGCTATCATTAGCAAATTCAAACGCGAAAACGATTTAGACTATAACAGCAACGAAGTAATGGTCTCATCAGGTGGCAAACAAGTATTTTACAACCTTTGTCAAGCGGTTCTCGGTGCAGGCGATGAAGTCATTATTCCCTCACCTTACTGGGTCAGTTATCCTGATATGGTAATTTTGGCAGACGCCACGCCAGTCGTTGTGGAAACTGGTTTAGAACAAGATTTCAAAATTACCCCTGAGCAATTAGAAGAAAGTATCACCGATAAAACCAAACTTTTTATCATCAACAGTCCTTCTAATCCGACAGGTGCAGTATATAGTAAAGCAGAATTGCAGGCGTTGGCAGCAGTGTTAAAAAAACACCCGCAAGTGCTTATTATTACCGACGATATTTACGAACATATCCGTTGGGGTAAAAACGATGACAAAGATGATTTTGTCAATATTGTAATGGCAGACAACGCTCTGAAAGAGCGCACAGTGATTTTGAACGGTGTTTCAAAAGGCTACGCCATGACTGGCTGGCGTATCGGCTACGGTGCTGGACCAGAAACCATCATCAAAGCCATGAAAAAAATCCAAGGGCAATCCACCTCAAACCCTTGCTCTATCGCCCAAGCTGCTGCTTTAGAAGCATTAAATGGCGACCAAGATATTATCAACACTATGGTCATTGCATTTAGCGAAAGACACGATTTCATTGTCAATGCACTGAACGACATTGACGGTATCGAATGCCCGAAATCACAAGGTGCATTCTACTCATTCCCTCGTGTTGAAGGTTTAATCAAGCGATTAGGTTTAAAAGATGATGTCGAATTATCCACCTACTGTCTCGAAGAACTTAATATTGCCTTAGTCCCAGGTTCCGCATTCGGTGCTAAAGGCTATGTACGCCTCTCATTTGCAACAAGCATGAACAACATCAAAATTGCTACCGAAAAACTTGCTAGCATCTAAATTACATGAAATACAATGTTGTTAGTGCGTAAATTTTTTAGCTGTACTTTAAAGAGACCTTTGCAGTGCGTAGCCTCCCTTGCGGATAAATATGAATAATCATCAAAACGCCATTTTACATCAATTTGAAAACTTTTTAAAAACACCCTTAGCCCTGCTAGGAGTGGATTTAAAAAATTCTAAAATTAATAAAATCTGTCATTTTGCTAATCATTCCTATTTATCCGCAAGGGAGGCTACGCACTGCAAAGGTCTCAGTAATGATGTTTTAAAAATGGTATTTTTCAAAAACCCGATATTAATTGTAAAGTGCCATTGATTTGAATATGGAAATTATTAGCAGCGTCGGTGCAATGAAAAAATGGACAAAGAAGGCTGGTTCAATTGCTTTTGTGCCGACCATGGGTGGGTTGCATCAAGGGCATCTGTCGTTGATTAAATTGGCAAAGGAAAGTGCGGATAGGGTGGTGGTGAGTATTTTTGTGAATCCAGCACAGTTTGCAGAGCATGAAGATTTTGGTACTTATCCACGCACGATGGAGGGAGATTTGGCGTTGCTTAAAACGCAGGGGGTGGATTGCGTGTTTGCCCCAAGTGCTGAGGCGATTTATCCTGATGGGATGATATTGGGTGTTGAGGTGGGTACAATAGGGCAGATTTTGTGTGGGCAAACACGACCGCATTTTTTTAATGGCGTGGTGCAGGTGGTGCGACGATTATTTGAAATTATTCGCCCTGATGTGGCAGTGTTTGGGCAGAAGGATTATCAGCAGTTGCATATTGTTAAACGCTTTACCTCAGGGGTTGACATCATTGAGGCGCCAATTATGCGTGAGGTGGATGGCTTGGCAATGAGTACGCGTAATCAATATTTATCGGAGGCTGAAAGGAGTATTGCCCCGCAGTTGTATAGGACATTGAAGCAATTAGAGCAAGGAAGGGTAAATTTGCAATCTACCACCAAGCAACTACAACAAAATTTTAAACTGGATTATTTAGAGGTGCTTGATGCGAATACCCTTAAGAAAATCACTGACAATACGAGTAAAATTGCGATATTATGTGCTGTGTTTTTAGGCTCAACGCGTTTGATTGATAATATAATTTTTAGGAGAAAAAATGTTTAACATTACTAATGAAGCAGAAGCTTATGTGGCAGATTTATTTGAGAAACAAGATGAAGAGGATTTGGGCTTAAAAGTCGATATCGAAAAAGCAGGCACGCCTGTTGCCGCTGTTACCTTTAACTTTTGCTATTCTAAAGACCTGGGTAAAACCTATTCTAAATTTGAATTCAAAGGTTTTAATGTATTTATTGATGAAGCGAATTTTGACTATCTAAAAGATTCAGAAGTTTTGTTAAAAACAGAAGGTTCTGCCAAAAAATTAGCCATCACCGCACCAAATGCCAAAGGGGAAAAGCCAAAAGATGACGCCCCCCTTGCAGAAAAAATCATCTACACTATCGCTGCCGAAGTTAATCCGACTTTAGCCTCACACGGTGGTTTTGTTGAGTTGGTAGAAATCACTCCTGAAATGGATGTCATCTTAAATTTTGGCGGTGGTTGTCAAGGTTGTTCATCAGTTAAAGTTACCCTTAAAAATGGTGTAGAGGCTCAACTCAAATCTATTTACCCTGAAATCAGAAGTATCTTAGATGTCACCGATCACAGCAAAAAAGAAAACGCCTATATGTAATTACAAATTCAATCTGTTGTAAAGATGAACGAATTCGATTTAATTAATCAATATTTTGACTGGGGTACAGGTATCGGAGATGACTGTGCGTTGATTGATGTTGATGCACATCAGCAATTGGTTACCACAGTTGATACTTTGATTGAAGGAGTACATTTTCCCGTTGATACCTCTCCAGCTGATATTGCTTATAAGGCCTTGGCGGTTAATTTAAGTGATTTGGCGGCAATGGGTGCAATGCCAAATTATTTTACTTTGGCACTTACTTTGCCAAATATTGACGAGCAATGGCTTGAGGATTTTTCGTCTTCACTCAAAGCGCTTGCTACTAAATATAATATTAAACTAATCGGTGGCGATACCACCAAAGGTACGCTCAGCATCACCATTAATGCCACAGGTACTATTCAAGGTGTAGCCTTGATGCGTTCAGGTGCAAAGGTGGGCGACGGTGTATTTGTATCCAATGTAATTGGTGATGCGGCATTGGCGTGGAAACAAATTCAAAGTCAAAAACTCCCGTCAAGAAGTTTACTAACGCAATTTAATCGCCCAGAGCCACAAGTAAAATTAGGACAAGCTTTGTTAGGTGTTGCCAGTAGTTGTATTGATATTTCTGATGGTTTGGAGCAAGATTTATCGCATATTTTAACGCATTCAAAAGTTGGCGCTAGTATTGATTTAGATGCTTTGCCGTTATCTGATGAAGTTGAACAGTATATTGCTGATACAGGAGATTGGTGTGTAGCATTGGCAGGAGGGGATGATTATGAACTTTGTTTTACTGTGCCAAAGTCGCAATTAGGCACTACTCAATCTATTGAAAAAGAGTTGGGCGTTATTTTAACGAAAATCGGCGTGATTGTTGAATCGGGTTTGGAAATAAAAGGACTAGATAAAATTTGTCAGTCTTATCAGCATTTCTAAACCTCTTTTCTCTCCGCAATGGTTTTACAGTCTATACATTCGTCAGCAGTAGGGCGGGCTTCTAAACGCATTAAAGAAATCTCAGTACCGCAAGTTTTGCAGTAGCCGTAATCTCCTAATTCAATAGTATGCAGCGTTTTTTCTATCTTGCCAATGAGTTTTCTTTCACGGTCACGGGTTCTGAGTTCTAGTGCAAACTCCTCTTCAAGTGTGGCTCTGTCGTTGATGTCGGCTACTTTTGATGAGTCTTCTTGGATGTGGGTGATGGTGGATTCAGCATCGGTGATTAGTTGTGTTAACCAAGCGTTGAGTTTGGTTCTGAAATGTGTCATTTGATCGACATTCATAAATTCTTCGTTCTTTTTGGCTTTGTAATTGGGGATATTTTGGAAATCAGGTTCTGACATAATTAGAATATTTATTAAAAAAATAATCTTTTTACCTAAACTGCCTTAAAATAGCAACTCTTTTTTATTATAAATATTATTTAGATGGCACTTAAAGCACTTATTTTTGATGTAGATGGAACACTGGCAAACACCGAACGAGATGGGCATCTTGTGGCTTTTAACCTTGCTTTCAAGGAATTGGGTTTGGATTGGCATTGGTCAAATGAACTTTATCATCAATTACTGGAGGTAACGGGCGGACAATTGCGTATTAAACATTATATTAAAAACTACAAGCCTGAGTTTAAATGTGATGATGTTGATGTGTTTGCTAAAGAGACGCATGCTTTGAAAACTAAGATTTATGTGCGTTTGGTGGATGCAGGAGATATTCCTTTGAGGACGGGGGTGGTGCGGTTGTTTAAGGCGGCGCGTGATGCTGGGTTGAGATTGGCAATTGCCACGACTACCACGCCGGCGAATGTGGATGCGTTGATTATCAATACTTTAGGGCGTGAGGCGTTGGATTGGTTTGAGGTGATTGGTGCAGGTGATGTGGTGCCAAATCTTAAGCCAGCAGGGGATATTTATCATTGGGTGTTGGATAAAATGGGTTTAAAGGCACAGGAATGTATCGTTTTTGAGGATTCACAGAATGGCATTGTTTCGGCAACGGAGGCGCATTTGAAAACGCTTGTTACTGTGAATGAATATACCAAATCACACAGTTTTGAGGGGGCGTTGGTGGTGTTGGATAATTTGGGGGAGCCGAATCAGCCGTTTACTGTGATTACAGGGGATGCTACCGATGCAACTTATGTCAGTGTTGATTATTTGAAGGAGTTACATGCAAAATATTGTTAGTCGTATCAAGCGAGAGGTTGTTAGTGAGGTTGTTAACAAAACCCAGTTAGAATTTGCCAGCCAAATTAGCACGCATTTAGGCAATAAAATTTATTTGAAACGCGAGGATTTAACCCCTGTGCATTCTTTTAAATTGCGGGGGGCTTACCATAAAATTCGCACTTTAAGCTCTGAGCAATTAGCCCAAGGGGTGATTACTTGCTCAGCAGGCAATCATGCACAAGGAGTGGCTT
>FPHY01000133.1_pt1 | contig 11336 bp, 12 predicted proteins | sample 1057291 | NCBI WGS metagenome assembly FPHY01 (sample SAMEA4473301, study PRJEB15554) | hydrothermal vent metagenome | biome: marine basaltic hydrothermal vent biome; feature: marine hydrothermal vent; material: water | place: Pacific Ocean | collected 2011-06-14/2011-07-23 | depth 1705 m | reverse complement strand
CTATTTATCCGCAAGGGAGGCTACGCACTGCAAAGGTCACTTATTTGCTAAATAAACAAGGACATAGCCAAACTTTTATTGTTGAATCAATGGGTAGAGATAAATCAACCATTTTCAGAGTGTTATTTCGCAACATTGGCAAAAAAGGCTATCGCTACAAACAAGCCGATAGGCGGTGTGCTTTATCAATACCTACACCACCCCAAAACCTCTAACAACTGTTTAAATTTTCTTATACAACAAACCCTAAGAAACTCTCTTCTTTTCCTGATTCACCTTCTGTTGAGGTGTATTTTGTTCATTTTTTAGGTTTTTTTGTTTAGTTTTAATGGGTTTGGAATAAGAAAGTTTGGATTGTTGTTTGGGATTGTTGGGGTTTTATGCTGCTGGAGTTATGCGTTTTACTTCTATTTTTGGATTTGGGGTAACAGTCAACTTTTAACCAAAAACTTTAGGTAAAATTACTTTTTCAACTTTGTTACTTTTCAATGGCAACAAAATATATATTTATTACTGGCGGTGTGGTTTCTTCTTTAGGAAAGGGCATTGCATCTGCCTCTCTCGCAACCCTTCTTGAATCTCGTGGTCTGAATGTGACCATGCTCAAATTAGATCCTTATATTAATGTTGATCCAGGCACAATGAGTCCTTTTCAGCACGGTGAAGTTTTTGTGACAAATGATGGTGCAGAAACGGATTTGGATTTGGGGCATTACGAACGATTTGTGCGTTTGCAATTGGGTAAGAAGAATAATTTTACAGCGGGACGCATTTATCAGAGTGTGATTGAACGAGAGCGTCGTGGTGATTATCTCGGTGCAACGGTGCAGATTGTGCCACATATTACCAATGAAATCAAAGAATTAACACAAGTGGGTGCAGAAGGTGCCGATGTTGCATTAGTTGAGATTGGGGGTACGGCGGGTGATATTGAGTCGTTACCATTTTTGGAAGCAATTAGACAGATGAGCCTTGAATTGGGGCGTGAAAATACTTTATTCATCCATTTGACTTTGTTACCTTATCTTAAAGTGGCAGGCGAACTCAAAACTAAACCAACCCAGCACTCTGTTAAAGAATTGCGTGGTATTGGTATTCAGCCGGATATTTTGATTTGTCGTTCTGAGTATCCATTGCCGAATGAAGAGCGTGCTAAGATTGCTTTGTTCACGAATGTTGCGTCGGATTCGGTGTTCACTTCATTGGATGTTGATACTATTTATAAAGTACCAAGAGCCTTACATGAGCAAGGGTTGGATGATGTAGTAGTGAAGAAATTATCACTGGATTGCAAGCCGACAGATTTAAGTGAATGGGATGCGGTAGTTGATAAATTGAATGCACCGACTGCGGATATTAATATTGCGATGGTGGGTAAGTATATGGATTTGACGGAGGCGTATAAGTCGCTGTCAGAGGCTTTGTTACACGCGGGTATTAATACGAAAACTAAAGTCAATATTCATTATTTTGACTCTGAAGAAATTGAGAAGACAGGCACAGGTTGCCTGAGTGAAATGAGTGCGATTTTGGTACCAGGTGGGTTTGGCAATCGTGGCGTTGAAGGCAAAATTGCCACCGTTACTTATGCACGAGAAAACAGCGTTCCTTATTTGGGTATTTGCTTAGGTATGCAGGTTGCAGTGATTGAATATGCTCGTAATGTGGCAAATATGGGTGGTGCGAATAGCACAGAATTTGATGTAACTACGCCATATCCAGTGGTAGGTTTGATTACCGAATGGCAAGACGAAGATGGCAGTACGCAGATGCGTGATGAAGATTCTGATATGGGTGGCACGATGCGTTTGGGTGGACAGGAGTGTGTGTTGACTATAGGCTCTAAATCCAGAGAAATTTACGGTAAGGATGTAGTGACTGAACGCCATCGCCATCGTTATGAAGTCAATAACACTTTGATTGAAAAATTAGAAGATGCTGGATTGAGGATTTCTGGTCGTTCGATGAATGGCACTTTAGTGGAAATGATTGAGATTACAGATCATCCGTGGTTTGTGGCGTGTCAGTTTCATCCAGAATTTACTTCGACGCCTCGTGATGGACACCCATTGTTTGAGAGTTTTGTTAAGGCAGCAACTGAAGCACACAATCTGATTCTTACTTCGTAATGTTTCAACAAGCACTCAATGATTTTGGTGCTGATACCTTTTCTGGGTCTTTTAAACAAGCATTTAAATCATTGTCTGCTGGTGATTTATCGTTAAGTGCATGCTGTAATCACAGTGGCGATATTGATGAAACTTCTATTGATGTTACCATTCTAAATAGCACTGAAACTAAACAAGTAATCCAATTAAAAATCGGGGTATTTTTCCATGAAGTATTGGCAGGCTGTGCCTGTAGCGATGACCCATCACAGGCAGTAACTTACGAAAATGGGTATTGTGAATTAGACGCAGAGATTAATAAAACAACCGCACTTATTTCTTTTTCTTAATAAATTTCATTAAGCGACGCTTTTTAGCGATTTGCCTTGCGTTCAACTCATTCTTTTTACCTTTAAATGGATTATCACCACTTTTGTATTCAATGTGTAATGGTGTATTTGTCAAGTCCAACGCATTAATAAAAAAGTTTTTTAAATAACGGTCATATGCATTTGGAACACTCTTCAAATGGTTGCCGTGAAAGGTTAGCGTTGGTGGAAATATGTCGGTTTGGTTGACATATTTAATCTTTAAACGCCTACCTTTGACTGGCGGTGGTTGGTGTCCAGCATTGGCTTTTTCTAAGATAATATTGAGTTCAGGTGTTTTAAATTTGGTGCTTGCATTGGTGTAAGCCTTGACGATAGGGACGAATAATTTACCAACGCCTGAGCCGTGCAATGCGGAAATATAATGCACAGAAGCATAATTCACAAACGATAATTTAACTTCTAATTTGCGTTTAACTTCTTGCTTTTCGTATTCATCTAAACCATCCCATTTATTTAGCACGATTAATAAGGCTCTACCTCTCTCGCCAATCATGCCAAGCAAAGTGGCATCTTGTTCAGTTACACCTTCATGGGCGTCAAGCACCAATATCACAACATGCGAACGGTCTAAGGCTTCTTTGGCTTTGAGAATTGAGAAGATTTCAATTTTCTCATGGGTAGCACGCTTGCGACGAATACCTGCGGTGTCAATCAAGGTATATTTTTGTCCTTCGCGTTCAAAAGGAATGTAGATGCTATCGCGTGTTGTGCCGGGTATATCGATTGCCAAAACGCGTTCTTCGCCCAAGATGCGATTAACTAAAGTTGATTTACCCACATTTGGTCGACCTAAAATAGCAACAGCAATACCTTCAATTTCTTCTTCCTCTTCTTCAATTTCCTCTTGTGGAAATTTTGGCAGGGTGTAATCGATTAACTCGCCGATACCTTGGCTGTGTTCTGCTGAGATAAGTTGTGGCTCGCCCATGCCTAATTCATAAAATTCTGCCGCCAAAGTAGGGTCTAAACCTTCGGCTTTATTACACACCAAAATCACTTCTTTTTTGAGTTTTCGTAGCTGTGTAGCGATTTCTCTATCTAAAGCAACAACGCCATCTCGCGCACTAACGATGAAATAAATAATATCTGATTCTTCCAATGCATTTAATACTTGCGTTTGAATACCGTTGTCAATCAGATTATCTTGCTTGGTCAAACCGCCAGTATCGATAAGTGTTGCAGGGGTTTGTGTTTCTTCGTCAAACATAATATCAACATATTGACGGTCGCGTGTTAAGCCTTCGAAGTCCGACACTAATGCCTGACGCGAGCTACTTAAACGATTGAAAATTGTGGACTTACCCACATTTGGGCGTCCAACAAGGGAAATAATGGGCATTTAGTTTAGGTCATTTAGCTTAATTTGAATTAAGTTGGCTAACTTTGAATCTCTTGGAAGTTGCGAAAGTGTTAACTGATAATGCTTTTTCGCAGTATCAAAATCATTTTTGGCAAAATAAATATCACCTCTAATATAGTCATACAAAGTGCCAAAAGCTTTATTGGTGTTGTCGCCTAATATTGCAAGCGCTTGGTCAAGTTTTTTCATTTCTAGATAAACACTTGCCGTTCTGATTTTTGCATTGTGCATAATGAATTCGTTAGTGCTTTTTGTCAATGGTAATAAATAATCTATTGCCCCTTGATAGTCACTTTTTGCCACCGCTTGTTGTGCTAATACCAACTCTGCTTGTTGCATATAAGTACCATTTTCATCCTGTGCTTTAAGCGCATCTAATGACTTGGTATCACTTGGATTAGCAACAATAGATAAATAATTACCACGCGCTTCAATGGCTTTTTTCTGTTGTGCTACTTCGTAATAATTAAAACTCCAAATACCACCTAAACCTAAGGTAATACCGATAACAATATATGGTAAATTTTCTTTCAACCATTTTTTGATTTGCTCCGCTTGCTCGTCTTCGGTTTTACCCACTTCAATAAAATTCTTCATATTTTTTTATCCTTTAAAATAATGTATTGCATCTTCAAGGCTCATCGTTTGTTGCTCGCCTTGACCTTTTAGGGGCTTGATTGCCACTTGGTTATTGTTAATTTCTTCTTCACCCAAAATAATTGCAAAATCCGCATCGGCTTTATTCGCTTTTTTAAACTGTGATTTAAAACTTCCCATACCGATGTCATTATAAAGGATTACTGTCGGCAATGCTTGATGGAGTTGCTTGGCAATTTGCATTGATTTGAGTTGTGCCTCATCACCAAGTGCGACGATGTAGATAGATTGCGTTTCTTTTTCAATGGATAACCCTTGCTCTTGAATGAGCAAAATTAAACGCTCCAAACCTAGCGCAAAACCAACAGCAGGGCAGGATTTACCTCCCATTTGCTCTACCAAACCATCGTAACGACCACCTGCACAAATCGTACCTTGTGCGCCGAGATCAGTTGTTGTCCATTCAAATACTGAACGGTTGTAATAGTCCAAACCACGCACTAAACGAGTATTGATAATATAGGGAATATCGAGGCAATCTAAATAACCTTTGAATTCTTCAAAATGTTGTGCAGATTCTGCGTCAAGATAATCCATTAATTTCGGTGCCATTTCAATCAATGATTGTAAATCTTCATTTTTAGAATCTAAAATTCTAAGTGGATTTGTTGTTAAACGGCGAGTGGAATCTTCATCCAATTGGTCTTTGTGTGCAGTGAAATACGCAACTAATACTTCACGATAATTTGCACGAGCCTCAGCAGATCCAAGTGTATTGATTTCCAATTGTATGTTTTTTAATCCAAGGTTTTGCCAAAGTGAGTGGGTAATTGCAATCAATTCTGCATCAATTTTAGCGTTGTCCGCACCAAAAACTTCCGCACCAATTTGATGAAATTGACGATAACGACCTTTCTGTGGACGCTCGTGGCGGAACATTGCACCCTGATAAAAGACTTTTTGAATCCCTTCTCTCGGTAAGTTGTGTTCAATCATGCAACGCACTACGCCCGCTGTATTTTCAGGGCGAAGGCTCAACAAATCACCATTTGAGTCTGCCCAAGTGTACATTTCTTTTTCCACAATATCCGTCGCTTTGCCAATCGCACGGTGAAAAGTATCAGTTTTTTCTACTATGGGTGTGCGGATATTTTTAAAACCATATGACACAAATAGATCAAAAATGGTTTTTTCCAACGACAACCACAGAGTGGAATCGTTAGGAAGTAGGTCGTTCATTCCGCGAATAGCGTTGATTTTGTTGCTCATCAATTAAGGTATGGATAAAATTGCGTTTATTTTACCACTCATCGCCAAAAATAACCTTTTATCTATTCAAGACCTTTGCATAAATATGAATAATCATCAAAACGCCATCTTTCATCAATTTGAAAACTTTTTAAAAACACCCTTAGCCCTGCTAGGAGTGGATTTAAAAAATTCTAAAATTAATAAAATCTGTCATTTTGCTAATCATCCCTATTTATACAAAGGTCTCTTTTAATTTACTCATTGGTAATGCCATTTGGCACATGCCCAGTTGAAACATATTGCGCAGCGGACTCACAATGTTTGTGTTGATCATCAAAGAAAATATCGGCACCAAACTCTTTAAGGAATTTGCCCTTATCTAATCCACCCAAAAAGAAAGATTCATCAATACGAATGTTCCATGCACGCATGGTATGAATGACGCGTTTGTGAGAAGGGGCGCCTCTTGCAGTCACAAGCGCAGTTCTGATTGGGTTGCCTTTTTCTGGGAATGCAGATTGAATATCATGTAATGATTTAAGGAAACATTTAAAAGGTCCTGATTTGAGTTCGACATTGGCGAATTTTTTTTCATTTTTTGAAAAGGCTTCAATCCCTCTTTCTTGGTAGACTTTTTCTGCCTCATCAGAAAATAAAACCGCATCTCCATCAAAGGCAATGCGTAATTGAGTTTCGTGGGTATTTTTAGAACCAGTACCAACAATGGACGCAGCGGCAAAACCAGATTTTAAGGCTTTTTGCACATCTTCATAATGACTGGAAAGGAATAAATCTGCTTCAAAAGCATCTAATAAGGCATGCGTTGGTTCGCCACGCGTAAAAGCAGCGCGTTCAATTTTTAAACCGTAATGCTCAATGGAATTAAATATACGCAAGCCTGTATCTGCACTATTGCGAGAAAGTAGAATGATGTCAATTGGATTTTCCTTGCTATTGATTGCCAAGAGTTTTTCCACTAAAGTAAATCCCACGCCTTTTTCCAAAGCCACATCTTCATTTTCTTGTTGATGTTTAGCATACGCCTCAACACCTTGTTTTTTAAATATTTTATGTGATTCATCAAGGTCGAATAACGCTCTGGATGAAATTGCTACCACTAATTTACCTTCAGCATTTGCATTTACACTGTCTGCCATAATTTTCCTTTGTATTTGTTCAAACAATAATCCAGCCACTTTTCAATAAAAATATTTAGCTCCCATTGTATATTCATATCGTTGCATTGTGCAAGATATGGGTGAGAATTATTCAAAGTTGTTTCATTGCACACCGATAAAACTTCTAATAATTTCGCGTCAAAAAAAACCTTGAATTTGATATCAGGGCGATTTATTTTACCCAATCTGTGCGTTAATATGAAAGTGCCAGTATAAGGGGTTCTTTCTTCCATAAATAAATACAAATCTTGTTCATTTTGGTGGATTATCACACTGTCGCCTGTGGTTTCTTTGAGTGCAGGAATCAGTGTTAAAATCTTTTGATAATTCAATTCAAACAACGCAGAAACTTCTGAATAAGTCTTGGGATTATTTTGTGCATAAAGAGATTTTAAGAAGTTATCCATCGTGTTTCATAATCCATATGACCATCGTCATTTAAAGTGTAATAGTTAAAGCCAATGCGTTTTTCATTAGTAAATTGCACAGCCGTTGAAGGGCAGGCAATGATTTTTAAGCCCTGTGTTTCAAACTCAGCTGATTCGTGTGCATGCCCAAATAATACGGCTTGTATTTTATCGTGTTTGCCTAATATTGCAAACAAATCTTGTGGGTTTTCCAAAGATAGGGAATCCTCCCAAGTGCTTTTCATTGGTACGATAGGGTGGTGTAGAACGATTAAGATGTATTTAGCATTTGAGTTATTGAGTTCTGCATCTAATTCAATCAGTGTATTTTCAGTCAAAAAACCACTGATTTTATTGGCTTGCACTGAATCCACGCTAACAATATCCCAAGCACCCAATGAGATTTTTTTAAACAAACAATCACCAAACACGGTGGTTATATTATCTGAATCATGATTGCCAGAAATAACAAAAATATCACTTTGAATAGGGGCAAGAAGTTCGTTTAATTTCTTATAAGAAGTAAGTGTGCCATTATCTGTCAAGTCACCACTAATCAACAAGGCGTCACTTTTTACAGTCGTAATTTTCTCAACCACACGGGCTAAATTTTGATGGGTATTAACGCCCATAGAGTGTTCAGCGTCATCAATATGACAATCACTGATTTGGACAAAACTATGCGCCACGAATAAATTTAACGCGATTGTTTACGCCTGTTAATAATTCATAACTGATAGTGTTGCTATATTCTGCTACGGTTTCAATGCGTAATTTCTCATCACCCCATAAAATCGCTATATCACCAATAGACGCTTTTATATCACTAATATTCACAGCAATCATATCCATAGAAACACGCCCGACTAATGAACATAAAGTATCATTGATCAAAACAGGTGTGCCATTTTTTGCGTGACGAGGATAACCATCACCGTAGCCAATGCCAATCACAGCGATAGTGGTTGCTTTATCAGCTCTCCAAGTTACACCATAACCAACTGCTTCACCTGCTTGAATAGTTTTGATGGATGTAATTGGTGCGGATAATTGCATCACAGGTTGCAAGTCAAAATCATTGTCAGAAAAAGGCGATGCACCGTAAAGCATAATGCCTGGACGCACAAAATCAAAGTGCGATGCTAAATTAGATAAAACCCCTGCTGAATTTGCCATAGAGCGATTGTTTTCGTCATCAGTTGATTGTTCAAATATTTGAAGTTGTGCTTGATTCATCGGATTGTCTAATTCATCAGCACAAGCAAAATGACTCATTATGCATTCAATATTAATCAGTGAATTAGATTTAAAACTAGTCAAACATTGTTGGTATTCACCAGCCAATAAACCCAATCTGTGCATACCTGTATCAATTTTTACCCAGACATTTAGCCTGTGCGCAGTGTTGTTAATTAACGCAATTTGCAACGAGTGATGCACCACAATTTGACAGTTTAACTCAATCGCTTGTTGTAATTCTTCATCAGAAAAAACCCCAGACAATAAAAGAATAGGGCGGTTGGTCATTTGTCGCAATGTTTGCGCTTCTGTCAAGCTGCTGACTGCCAAAATATCCGCATTTTCAATCAACGGCGTTACTAAATCTAAGTGATGCCCATAAGCATTGGCTTTAACTACAGCTACGATTTTTGCCGACGATTTATTTTTAACAACTGATAGATTATGAATCAATGCAGATTGAGAAATGACTGCAACAGCACTCATTATTTAAAATGCTTCAGTCGTAAAATTAGGTGCTTCATTTTCTTCAAAGTTAGGCATATTATGATTATCAGCTGCTTCCGTTTGCCAATCATCAGGTGCATATTCTGTTTGAGAGTCATTTGCCAAGTTTTCAAAGCGTGTATATTGTCCAATCCACGCTAATTTAATATTACCTGTTTCACCATTACGATGCTTGGAAATCATAAAATCTGCCTTACCCACTTCTTCTGGATTAGAATAACTTTCGTCATGATATTGCTCATCACGATAAACAAACCCAATAATATCTGCATCCTGCTCAATCGAGCCTGATTCGCGTAAGTCAGACATTTGTGGCATACGACCTTTGCCCGATTTTGGACGCGATTCAACGCCACGATTTAATTGCGATAGAGCAATCACTGGTACATTAATTTCTTTAGCAAGGGCTTTGAGTGAACGGGAAATCTCAGAGATTTCTTGCGTCCGATTCTCCCCTTTTCCGTGCACCGTCATCAATTGCAGATAATCCACCATAATTAACGCCAACTCAGGATATTGTCTTTTGACTCGTCGCGCTTTTGCACGAATTTCTGTTGGGGTAATAGACGGCGTTTCGTCAATTAAAATATTATTTTTATCAATCGCTGTAATTGCATGACTAAAACTATTCCAATCGGTTTCTGTCATCTTACCTTTGCGAATTTCTTTGCTGTCAATATGTCCAAATGAAGAAATCATCCTCAATACCAAGGACTCGGTCGGCATCTCTAGTGAAAAAACCAATACCGGCTTACCTTGCTCAATTGCAACATTGCCAACGATATTCATTGCCAACGCCGTTTTACCCATTGAAGGGCGGCCAGCGATAATAATCAAATCACCATTTTGCAAACCTGAGGTTTTTTCATCTAAATCGGTAAAACCTGTTTCCAATCCCGTTATTGAACCTTGGCTTTCTGCCCATTCCTGCACCCGATTAGCGACATTTCTAGTAACATCTTTAATGTTTACAACATCTTGTTTGCCACGGGTAATTTTCTCTGCAATTTCAAATATCTTTCGCTCAGATAGGTCAATTAATTCTTGTAGTTTAATGTCTTTTGGGCGGTAAGCAGTATCAGCAATTTCTTGACTCATTAAAATTAACTGACGATATACAGACAATTCACGCACATGCTGAGCATAGGTTTTTATATTGGCGATACTTGGTGTGCTTTCAGCGATTTGGGCTAAATACTCAAAGCCACCAACTGTCTCTTCATCACCTACTGTTTTAAGTCTTTCTTTAACTGTTAAAATATCTGCAGGTTCGTCATGCCCCAAGAGTATTTGAATTGCGTCAAAAATAATACGATGTATGGGTCTATAAAAATCATCTGCTACTAGCACATCTGCTACATCATCCCAAGCTCTATTGTGAATTAGTAATCCACCAAGCACAGATTGTTCTGATTCTAGAGAGTTTGGCGGCACTTTAAGGTTTTCGATATTCATAATATTAAAAGAAGCAAAGGGTAAAAACTTTTTGAGCAAAGATTGCAATTTTAACTTAAAACTATATTTCCTCTTCCACTTTTTCTAAATCTTTTATCGACTGTTTTATAAATTTAGCTTATAATTAAATCAGTAAAAAATAAAGGATATTATGACTAAAGAAGTGGAAGAAAGTGAGCTTGAAGGAGAAGGAATCACCAAAGCGGAGAGGCTTCAAGAAGAGCAGGATGAGCAAGAATTTCAAGAAGAAAAAATTGTTGATATAGGAACATTGGGACTTAAAGTTTTAAACTTACCAGCTCTTAAAGAGGTAGAAAAAATATTTTCAGGCCTTAGGGTTGAGGATCCAGTGGGTCGAACCGCTCCTATTAAGTTTGTCAACATTGAGACATTGACTATTGCTAATTGGAAGAGAAAATACCCAAAAACTAAAAAGAACTTACATAAAGATTGGTGCTTTGATCCCAAAGGCTCTCTAAAAGTTACAGCCTACAAAGGCACTCGTTTTGCCATGGTTACAATTACTATGATTACGCCATTTAATTATAATGGTGATGATGGTATTCCAGACGAAGATTTGGTGGTTGATAGTTCAATGTTTTATCTAGAACAATCAGAAAGTGCTAAAAAAGCGATTGCAGATGCAAATAAAATAAAAGAAACCTATAGAGTGCAACAAACTAAAAAACACCAAGATAGAGTTAATGCCGATAATTTAAAGGAATATTTATAAATCAAATATTTTAATAGACGATAAAAAACCCTCGATAAGAGGGTTTTTATTTTAACTTATTTTTTTGTTGGTTTATACTACTCTTCTTCAGAAGCCTCAACAATTATTT
>FPHY01000170.1_pt1 | contig 11351 bp, 5 predicted proteins | sample 1057291 | NCBI WGS metagenome assembly FPHY01 (sample SAMEA4473301, study PRJEB15554) | hydrothermal vent metagenome | biome: marine basaltic hydrothermal vent biome; feature: marine hydrothermal vent; material: water | place: Pacific Ocean | collected 2011-06-14/2011-07-23 | depth 1705 m | reverse complement strand
AACCGCAACTGACAATAAAGGTCTAAGCACTAGAGTGTTCAGTGAGGAGGCTAATTTTAATGGCTCTGAATCTAAGGACTTTACTACATATAAAGGCACTCAATACGGTGTTGGTGACCTGTTAGGTGATATGCAAGACAACATCATTCATGGCTTGGATGGTAATGACTGGATTCGGGGTGGGGAAGGTGATGATGTTCTCTATGGCGATGTAGGCAACGATGGTATTAGAGGCGATGGAGGTAATGATACACTTGATGGTGGAACAGGTGATGATAGTCTTTGGGGTGGTTCAGGCAACGATATTATTTATGGCGGGAATGGGGATGATCGGATATATGGCGGAACGGGTGCGGATATCATGAATGGCGGTGAGGGTGCGGATATTTTTTATTATAGTGCTAGGACGGATGTTAATAGTGGTAGGAATAATAACACACTCAGTGGTAATGCCTTTGGTGAGAGTGATGCCATTATTGATTTTCAAATACAAGGTGATGTGCTTGATCAAATAGATGTGTATCATTTATTCAGCTACAGCTACTTGGTTGGTCAGGCACTTGCCACCTCTCCTTTACTTTTAGATAAGTTTATTTTTGCTATCAATGATGCCAGTACCGATATGGTTAAACTCTATATTAACACTCAGGTCGAGATTGACACTCAGGGTCGTCTTATTGGGAAGGGTATGACTATTGAGAATGCAGCAGAAAAAGCAGATGTGCTGATTAATATGAGTTTTCATCATACTGACAGTGCAACGGCTACTGCTTTGCTTAATGATTCAAACCTAAGTGAGTTTATATTAATAGAAGAACAGTATTTAGGATAAAATTTAGTGTTTTAAAACTCTTTGTATAGAATGTGATTATTCATCATTCTTTTACCTTTTTTTTTGAAGGGCAAACATTGAATTTTGTTACGCACTGCAGGGTTTTATTTAATTACGGGAATAAAAATGCAAAAAATTATTAGTTATTTTATATCGCTCAGTTTATTATTGAGTAGTTTTAGCACATTTGCTACGATAGAACTTTGTGAGAGTGGGACTAAATCTTCTTCCAATGGAATTCTTCATATTCAAAACTCAGAATATATTAAACCAAAAGATGAAGATAAACATAACGATGAGCCGATACCTTCTTTCTGTGTATGTCAAACTGGATTTGAGAAAAAATTTTTCAATCATCAACAACTTTGGATCAATAAAGAAGGCAAAAATGCGGGTTTTCAAGGCAATTGTTCTTTAATATCTAAAAATACGAATGCCAACACTGACGCTTGGAAAAATTCCCTTACCTATGCTTCTTTTGCGGTGGAATCTGCAGCAGCTATATCAGGTATTGGGTATATAGGCTATAAAATTTATAGCGGTTGTTGTAGTTCACCAAATGGTGGTGCTAACCCACCCAATCAGGCAAATCCCAGCCCCAATCCTAATGATTCTTCTTCTGATAGTGGTCCATGGGAAGAAACAAGTTCAACGGACAGTTCAGGAGGGGGTATTGCTGACAATTCAGAGGTACTTGCCAATAGACTTGCTCATGACAGGGGGGTTATTGAAGAAGAAGGAGCGTCGGGTAGCACAGATGGCGATGTTGTTCCAAATACGGGAGATTTAACAACCGATTCAGGCTTTATGAGATCTCAACCTCTGTCGGCAGCATCGACAGACGATGAATTAATGCTTAAGTCTTATAATGGTTCGGCTTCTGACGGTCCCTCTGGCAGTGGGGATCCATCTGACCCGTCTAGGACGCCACCGGGAGAAAATTCTGCCGATGAAGAAAATACATGCTTCTAAAGTGCGTCGCCAAAAAACTTTAGCACCATTCATAAAGAGAGCTTTGCATAAATTAAGGATGATTATTCATATTTATGCAAAGGTCTCTTATGCACCATTTGAGATATTTTTAAAAATTACAAGGAGTCATTTATGCAAATAATAAAACCACTAATCGTTAGTTTTCTTATTTTTTCCCTTAATCTTAATTTATCTGCTCAGCAGATAAACCCCTTCAGTCCTAATTACAACAATGGGAATATACCTGTCCACTCTAATCTCTTATTACCGCCCCAGAACTCTGTCAACAATGCCTCAACAATCAACACCAAAACAAAACCAAATCATATTCAGCCCGTAACCACAAACGAACTAACAAGTTTACCGATCACGCCAAGTGCATCAAAATCATTCAGCGATACTGCTTTGGAAGCCATTCTTAAATATCCAAATACCCACACACTTAATACGATTACCCAAGTATCAACCACCCCAAAGGCAGATGCATTTGCAAAAAAACTTTTCTTGAGCCCTAAACTATATGTAAAGTGGTTAAAAACCCTTGAAGGCGCACTAAGAAAAGACAATGTAGCACAAATTATGAATGTTTTCTTAACCCAGCAGAAGTGTGGATGTAATTACAAAGAATTGATAGCGGCATTTCAATCAGCAAAAGCCAAACACCTGGTGTTTTGGACTGGAGATTATAAGACAAACTTAATAAGCACTGATGGCACGGGTAAAAAATCAACTTTGCTACTTGACAAGCGTATCAAAGTTAAATGGAATGAGGTTATTGGTCATTCCTTTAAAATAGACGGAAGGTCTGTTTTTAATGCTGTATTTAAAGATTATAAATTGACTTGGGAGTATGGTAATAATCTACAACCTAACGATTCTAAAGGCAGTATCACATTTTCTGATGTTATTTTAAACGGTCAATTTGTAGGTCATCAATTTATTGGCACACTAACCAGAAACTTAATTACTGGAGAACAGACGGAGACTTTTGCTGGTTTTTCTCGTATTATTGCCAGTCTAAAGCAAGACAGCAATAACAACAATAATACGGGTACTGGTAATAATAACACGGGTACTGGCACTGGTAACAATAATATAGGCACTGGCACTGGTAACAATAACACAGGTACTGGTAACAACAATGGCACTGGTAACAATAACGATGGCTCTATCTTTGGTAATAACGATGACGGCTCAAATGATATTGATCCATTAACAGGTAAATTTAGAATGAGTATTGGCTTTATTACCTATGCAGCCAAAAAATTCGGCAATCAATTATGGACAACTGAGGATATGCGTCATTACCCAGACAATGTAGGCATTGGTTTTTGGGATGGTTTTTATGCGAATGGTCGTGAATTTAAGTATTACAATTGGAAGGCTGCGATGGATGGAGAAACCAAAGAAAGGGCACAAGGTATTTGTGCAAACGGCTGGCGTATTCCAACAGACAAAGACTGGGGGACATTGGAGGCTTTTTTAGGGATGAGTGCTGCTGAGCGATACAAAAACGATACTTATCGTGGCACTGACCAAGGCACCCAGTTACTGGTAGGCGGCTCTAGCGAGTTTAACGCCAGATTGGTTGGTAATTATATGCATCATAAAGTGCGACACAAAGGTTCAAGCGTTGGTTTTATTAGTGCTACTAGTACAAAAAATCACTTTAACGGTCGTTTTATAGGGCCCTATAAGAATACGCCTGTGCGTTTTATTTTATTCAAGCATCAAATTGCTAAAGGCACTAAGAGCAAAGGTTTAAACCCTGATAAGTTAAATATTTCTGAAATTGAAGTAATGGCAGGTAACACCAATGTTGCTCGTGGTGCAAAGGTAACCATAACAGGGGGAGGGAAATTAGCAATAGGTGATGCCACTTATTTAGCAGGTTCAACACATATATCAGGTTCGCCAAGAGATATTATAATTCAATCGACAGCAGGAGATACTTTTAATTTGAGTTACTTAAACGATGGTTCATTTGACTGGGATTACAGTTATTTTAGTAATAAAAATAACGCAAAGGCAAGGGGATACGATATAAATGACACGACTTGGATAAAAATTGATTTGGGTGCAGAGTATTCAATTGATCAAATCAACCTTGTGCCCTATACAGGCATGGCAGATACTCAATCCACTGCTAAAAATATAGTTGTATTTACTTCTGTAGCCGATATTGATGGTTCGCAGGCAGTAGAATTGTTGAGAGATGATATATTGGTCGCTCAAGAAATAGGCGTTACCAACGATCAGCCTTCTAAGCAAATCATTCAAGTGAATCGTGTTATTAAAGGCACACCCTCTGCTAAAACTGTATGGCGAGGTAAGGTATTAAAATCCACAGGCTTTGCTGTTCGTTGTGTTAAAAGTATCACTAGCGACACCTCGACAAGTGTAACACTCAAAGTGGGTGAGCCAATGACACCCGTTGCATTCGGTGATTCCCTTACCTCAGCAACCCACACTTGGTCTATTGCCCCAGCACTGGATAACGGCTTTCAGTTTGATTCAGCAACTGGGATTATCTCTGGCACGCCGTTAGCAGCCAAAGCGACTGTGCGTTATTCTATTCACCTCAATGGCGATTCCCAAGCATTCTCCAGTATCAATATCACTGTTGTTGCGTTACCAATACTCATTAGCAGTATTCAAATATCGGGCAAAAATAGTATTAACGCTGGTGAAAGCGTTCAACTTAATGCCATCATTAGCCCAAGTTATGCCAGTAATAAAACCTTGGATTGGACAATCGCTGGTGATCAAACTAAGGCAACCATCAGTCAACAAGGTAAATTAACCGTATTGAAATCGGGGGGCGTTATTAAGGTAGTTGCCAGTGCAACGGATCAGAGTGCTGTTTATGCTACATTTGATGTTAGTGTTGTTGAAGATAACACAGCATTCATTTTTTTGAATGGAAAAAAATACAAGGAAATTACTTCTGCTGCGACTGGTAAAATTTGGTTAGATAGAAACTTGGGTGCTTCTGCAGCTTGTAGTTCTCTCACTGATGCCAATTGTTATGGTGATTTGTATCAATGGGGCAGAGGATATGATGGACATCAAATGAGAGACCCGAGTCCCGTATTGAGTAAAGAGCCAGTAAAAGCAAACTTTTTGATTGTCTCTAATGCAAAATTTATTATTGACACCGATGATTGGCTTACCCCTGGTACGGATAATTCGGGTGCAATTCGGCACACTGTTTTAACGACTAGCACAAAGATAGACATTTGTCCAACTGGTTTTGGTGTGCCCAGTTTAAAAGAATTAACAGCTGAAATGCATCAATCTATCAATGGGTTTAATGCAACCGCAGCCGTAACAGTAGATACAGATGCAAATTCACCAACCTCAACAAACCCTTATTCGGATAGCACCCTTCCACAGTTGCATTTTCCTTTAAACGGTTTGCGTGATAAATCAGGAAAATTGCAATCTTCAGGTAGCAAGGGATATTATTGGTCCCTAGACATTATTAAAGAAACTGTTGAATCAATCGCTTTAACAGCAGATCCAGATCCCACATCACTGGATACCGCCTTTGGTAGCCCCTCTAGCAGTCTTGTGATTAATAGTGATTACACTTTTACAGAAGCATTTAAGACACGCACTATTGGCATGGGTATTCGTTGTATTAAAAACACGCCGCCTATTATTGCACCTAGTGTTAATGATTTAACAATAACAGCCAGCATTGCAATGACGCCGATTACTTTCACTAACATGGGTCGCGCAGTAACAAAATGGGAAATTGCACCAGCATTAAGTAATGGACTGTATTTCGATTTAGAAACAGGGGTTATCTCAGAGACAGCAGAGGGAGAAAGACCTGCAATGAATTACCGTATTACTGCAAGCAATGCGTTTGGTTCTGACACGGCAAGCGTGCGTATCACGGTAGATCCTATCCCCATATATATTGAATCTCTGCAAATCAGGTATGACAAATTGTTTTTACAAAAGCATAAAGGTATGCAGTTGCACACCATTATTGCCCCTAGTAATGCTGATGATGACAGTGTTTCATGGGTATCATCAGATCCCAGCGTTGCAGTGGTTAGTGATACAGGAGTGGTAACTGCCCTTACTAGTGGCAAAACAAGGATTTCTGTTCGTGCTAACGCCAGTCGTGCAGGGAGTGTGCCTGCCTCTGACTCGGTTGTTATTAGCGTCAACGAATATTATATGAACGGTCGAGCTTATAATACGGTTCTCTCACCTAAGACTGGTAGAGTGTGGCTTGACAGAAACTTAGGGGCTGATCGAGTTTGTTTGAGTAAAACAGATTTGAATTGTTACGGTGATTTCTATCAGTTTGGTCGCCCTAGTGATGGACATGAGAAGAGGAATTCCGCTACATTAAATGGAGGACATTCCACCTCTATTGCACCAACTACGCATAAATTCTTTACATCTACTAATAGTAAAAATGACGCTACTTTCGACTGTTATCCATGGAAAATTAGAGAATATCGTAATACATATAGCCGTTGTGGGCAACATGACAACGAGTCTATATATTCAGCTTTTGACTGGATGTGGTCGCTTCGTGATATTGATCAGTCTGGTCAATTGCGTAATAGATATTGGGCTTCCACAACAGATAATATTTGCCCAACAGGTTTTGTTGTGCCTACCGCACAAGAACTTGCGAATGAAGAAATCGAATCTGATATTTTTCAAAATTTCTTAAAGTTGTCTGCATCAGGTAGGCGTGACAGAACAGGTGATTTTGTAAAGTCTGGGGTTGATGGTTATTACTGGAGTAGAACACCTTCTAATGCCAGCAAGGGTAATTATCGTAACTTTGTTTTTAGTGGTTCAGATATATGGTCTAGAGAACCCACTGAAAGTGTTTTTTACAAATCTCAGTATTTGGCACTTAAAAAAGATCAGTCAGGCGCTCTAAAGGAGGAAGTTCATCGCAATAGTGGTATGAATGTTCGTTGTATTAAAAGCATCCCTGGTATTAGCTCTGGACAACTGTATTACATTAGGGTTGCATCAACAAAAGAGTGGGTAAGTTTTACTGATAATTGGATTGAATTATATCCCCCTAGTAATACCTATGATAAAGCACCTTGGAAGTTCATACAAGCAACATCATCCCCTGATGAATATTTTCTGCAGAATAAATGGCGTTGTGATGTTGGCTTTTGGGGTGAGCGTAGGTGCGATCAGTGGTTGAGTTTTCAAAAGAGTAGAGCTTCTGTAGATTATGATAAAGTTCCTTGGAAGGTGGTTTATACAAATGAGAGTAAAACACATTTTACACTTCGAGACCAATGGAAATGCAATGCTGATAACCCTTCTTGTGGAAAATGGTTAGTTAAAAGCGGTGTAAATTTAAACCGCACAACTGACAAATCTGCAGCAACCATTTTTGAAGCAGTCGCTTGGTAATTGTAAATAGGAGATAATATATGACATTAACAAATTTTAAACTTTCAACTTTAGTTTCAACCGCTTTATTGACATTGAGCCTGAATGTTTTTTCTACTGGCACCTGTTCTGTTGATGATAATGATGAATTCAATGCGCAAGAAACGGTTAACACGGAATACACAACTGCCCGTAACGATGGCACTTATCCAGAAACAGAAACCGAGTATAGTGATATGGTTGGAGACAATGTGCAAACTTTAGAGTCTAATTCAGGAATGGATATAGCAGAGGTAACAGGGGAGGTCTCAGAAACAGTAGATGCAGCGGTAGAAACAACAAGCACAGTACTAAGCACTGTGTCAACTGCAGCAAGTGCGGTGGGAGAAGTGCTTGGGCCTGTTGCCATTATTATTACCATAGGAATAACCGTATGGCAAATAGCCACCGTTTTTAGCAATCCCAATTCAACAGATTTGGATAAAACAAGTGCTATATTCAGTTGGGTGCCGATTCTAGGAACGGTTCTTAATATAATCGCTGGAATAGAAGATCATGATCGCATATTGGCTGCATTTAAAAACAAACTTAAAGCAATCAACCACCAAGATCATTATGACATCAAATTGGAAGAATTGCAGCAAGATCAGTTTTTAAAGCAAGTTCGAGTTTCTTTGGAACAAATAACCAACAAAGATGTTGCCGCTGTGAAAGAAAGTATGGTCAAGATTAATCAAAAATTATCAAACTTCTATCAATCGCAATATCTGCATAATGTTAGTTTGGTGCAAACACATGCAAAACGACTTTTTGCCAGTCAATGGGTTAAAGCATCGCCAGAGTTCCAAACTTTGATTAAGTTTATTCAAGGAGTAACTAAGACAGGTGATGCCAAGGGAGCCATTGTTCAAGTGCCCACTATTATCTCCAATCCAACCAGCACACTTTGTGGCATTAATGGGGCTTATAATTTTTTAGCCGGTAAAACGGATACACAATTGAGCCAGTGTTTTGGTGGCATACTGGGAGACTATAAAAATCATTTTGCCAGTTACAATTTGGATGATAGCATACAAATAAACACGCGTGATAAAGTCATTGATACCACTTTCCAAGAATTTTTTGATACTTACAGGAAAACTTATAATCACCTATTGGCGCACACTAAGGTTCAAACCATTAATAAATTCTATGCAGCCAAAGAACCTTTTAATACAAAATCTTGTAATCAATACAAAGAGAGTGCAACAAAATTCTTAGCCCATGTAGAGAATGTGCAGACTAACATCGGACGAAAGGCTTTTCGAAAGAAGCACAATCTTAATGCAAAATATCAGAGTTTAAGTTCTAACTGCTGGAAAAAAACATACAGATCGGGATGCACAAAGGCAAAATACGACGCTAATGGGAAGTATTATCAAACTTGTGGAGGGTATACAGAAAAATATACTTGTCCAGTTGTCACCTATGTACCGACAAAAGATTCAGTGCGTGATTTGGCAATCAATAACATCACTCAACAAGTCACCGACGAAGAGCGAAATTGTCTTGCAGAAAAAGATGCAGCACCTATCGTTTTTGCAAGAAAGTTGACCGCAGAAGGTAACTTTTATCTTGAGAAAAACAATTCTGGTGCGTTATTTGAAGATATATTTGACGGTGTTAGAGAGGTGTTAATAGCAGGCATTGTTAAAGATGCCAAGATAAAAAAACTTCAAAAGATACCAGACATCAAAATTTCTGGAAAACACCTCTCTCCAACCTCATATAAAACAAAGCAGTAAAGGCTGATTTAAACCACGCAATGACTAATACCATTTTTATAAAATAATTATACTAAAGAAAACCATTATCAGCACTTTTTAGTATTATTATTGTATTTACTTGGGGAAGCGACTTTAGTCGCTTAGTATCGGGCAATAATACGACTAAAGTCGTATCCCCAATGAGTGACCTACCAAAGTAATACAATAATAATACTAAGAACAGCCCATTTTAGTATAATTACTTTTTAAAAATGGTATTATTTAAAAAGTATGTGTTTTCAAAATAATGATATTTTAAAGTGCAACACTAGAAAGGGTTTACCTTGTGAAGGTGTTGGTTTTGTAAAAAAACTTGGGGAAATTGTGGGTAGAGATTTGAGTTTTAAAGGGGTTGATAGGCCTAAAAAAGGGTAGCGTCCCCTTTAAATAATAGCATTAGGGTGCCTGTTGTTCGATGTGGTCGCCGCATTGGGTGATGACGGTGATGCCTTGTTTGAGGGCTTGTTTTTGCAAAAGATCTGGGAATACTTTGCCTGCTAGTGCGGGGATAATTTTCATAGACTTGAATGTGGGGTGAAATTGGTGGAAATTTTGAACAATGGTTTGTAGTTGAGCGATGTCGCTTTTTCTGACCTTGGTTTTGACTTCAACGATGCCGACTGCGTTGCCGTTTTCTAGGAAAATGTCCATTTCGTGTTCTTTGCCGGCTTTGCGAATGCGGATGTTTGAGCCGATTGAATCGAATTTAACGCCTGATAATTGTTTGGTTTTGTCTAATGAAGAGAAGAAAAATTCTTGTGTGATTTCGCCGCTGGTTTTGCCCATACCAGAGAGTTCTATGCTCATTTTTTTAATGTATTCGCCAGTTTCGGCTAGTTCCTTGGTGGTTTTTGCACTTTGGATAGCGAGGTTGGCAATTACTTTGTCGGTTTCAGCTAGTTGTTTGTCGGTTTTTGCACTTTGGATGGCGAGGCTGGCGACTAGGTCTTTGAGTTCTTGGTCGGTCATGGGTGATTTTCTTGTTAAAAGAATGGCATTATAGCATAGAGAGGTTCTAGCAATTAATCTATTACAACTTATACAATTTATAAAAAATAATTATACTAAAACGGACAACAATTAGTTCTTTTATATTATTATTTTCATTACTTGGGGAAGCGACTTTAGTCGCTTAGTATTAGGAAATAATACGACTAAAGTTGCCCCCCCCAATGGGAAATATACCAAAGTAATACAATAATTATCAGAACCTTTTAGTGTAATTATTTTTTATAAATAGTATTATACCATTTTCAAAAACTAATTACACTAAAACGAGCTGATAATTTTTCATTTTGGCGTGCTTAAAAATCCAAGGATACTTATTGCTATCTTTAGTTTTTTAAGCCCTCTAAAACAAACAATTATCCGCACTTTTTTAGTATCATTAGTTTTTATAAATTGTATTAATAGCAGGCACTGTTAAAGATGCCAAGATAAAAAAACTTCAAAAGATACAAGACACCAAAGCTTCTGGAAAACACCTTTCATATGAGACAAATCAGTAAAGGTTGATTAACCCTTGACAAGGTTCGGCCTTGTCATTGGCATTTTTACCTTAATTTTTCTACAATTTTAGTTGCTAATGACAGGCTAATGCCGTTCACTTTTTGGATTTCATTGAGGGAGGCTTTTTGCACTTCTTGTAAGCCACCAAAGTGGTTGAGTAATGCGGTGCGACGCAGTTTACCGATACCTTGAATGCCTTCTAATGGGGAGGTGGTGCGTTTTTTTCCGCGTTTTTTGCGATGGTTTTTGATGGCAAAACGGTGTGATTCATCACGGATGTGGTTGACCAACATTAGGGATTGGTCTTGTGGGGGGAGGTTGATTTTTTGGGTTTTGCCGTTTTTGACCATAATCAAAGTCTCTAAACCTACTTTTCTGCCCTCCCCTTTTGCCACGCCGACTAATTGGACGGATTCAATGCCGATGGAATCCATAACCATAATGGCTTGATTGAGTTGCCCCAAACCGCCGTCAATAAATACCACATCGGGCAGAGGGTGGTTTTCTTTTAGCAGGCGGGAGTAGCGTCTGAAAACGGCTTGGTTCATTGCTGCGTAATCGTCGCCTGGGGTGATGTTGTTGATGTTGAATTGGCGGTATTTTTTTGTTATTGGCAGTCCTTTTTCAAATACCACGCAGGATGCAACCGTTGCCTCACCCATGGTGTGGCTGATGTCAAAACATTCCATGACATTGGGCAGTGCTTTAAGATTGAGGATTTTTTGCAGTTGGCTGAGTTGGCTGTGTTTGGTGAATTTTGAGATTAAATGTTGTTTTAAATTTTCTTTGACGGTGAGTGTGGCAATCTTTAAAAAATGTCGTTTGTCTTTTTGCGGTGTGTC
>FPHY01000070.1_pt1 | contig 11371 bp, 10 predicted proteins | sample 1057291 | NCBI WGS metagenome assembly FPHY01 (sample SAMEA4473301, study PRJEB15554) | hydrothermal vent metagenome | biome: marine basaltic hydrothermal vent biome; feature: marine hydrothermal vent; material: water | place: Pacific Ocean | collected 2011-06-14/2011-07-23 | depth 1705 m | reverse complement strand
ACTTTTACAGAGCATTTGAATTGGGTTCTAAGTGCCAACTTTAGCCCTGATGGTCAAACGCTGATTTCTGCGTCAGCTGACAAAACCCTTAAATTATGGGATTTAAACGGACAGTGTTTACAAACTTTTAAAGGGCATTCGGGTTTGGTTCTAAGTGCCAACTTTAGCCCTGATGGTCAAACGCTGATTTCTGCGTCAGCTGACAAAACCCTTAAATTATGGGGTTTAAATGGACAGTGCTTACAAACTTTGACAGGTTTTTTTGTTCGAAGTGTCAACTTTAGCCCTGATGGTCAAACGCTGATTTCTGTATCAGATAACAATACCCTTGAATTATGTGATTTAAATGGACAGAGCTTACAAAATTTGACAGGGCATTCGAACTTGGCTCGAAGTGCTGATGGTCAAACGCTGACTGTTATATCATTGGATCCAGTTCTAAGTACCAACTTTAGCCTCAATAGTCAAACGCTGCTTTCTGTATCATTTGACAATACCCTTAAATTATGTGATTTAAACGGACAGTGCTTGCAAACTTTGACAGGGCATTCGGGCTCGGTTCTCAGTGCCAACTTTAGCCCTGATGGTCAAATGCTGGTTTCTAGTGGTAGAGAAATATGCTTATGGCATAAAAACCAATTACAACAATGGTGGATAAAAGAGTGTCATATAAGTATTGACAACAATAAAATAACCAAAATCAAAGCCACTGCCACCGCTTGGCAACAGCTCAATCTCAGTAACGGCAAACAAACCGCCAGTATCGATGATTTTGAAAACTTTGAATTGTTTGAAAACCCTTAGTATCATTTTTAAAGAGGCGTTTGCCGATTGTTTCTAAAAATTGCACAACCCAATCTTAATATCGGTAGTGGGTTTGGCTTGGCAGGCGAGAATTTCCTCTAGAGAGAGTGGAATTAGGCAGTTTTGATGGATAACTTCCTCTGACAGTAGTTGTAATACTATTTGAGACCTTTGTATAAATATGAATAATCATCAAGAATCCTCGTTTCATCCACTTGGCGATTTTTTAAACTCTGTCTTAGCCCTGCTAGGACTGGGTTTAAGAAAATCGCCAATTGGACAAAAATTGAATTTTGCCAATCATCCCTATTTATCCGCAAGGGACGCTACGCACTGCAAAGGTCTCTCTTAATTATTTTTCTAAAATTGTATCCAATGCAATATGACCAATAGCATCCTTGTAGTCAGAGATTTGATTAAAGTTCAGATATTGATAAATATCTGATTCTGCAGGCTTAATGGCTTGCATTGCAGTTAGGTATTCATCGATGGTTGGGATGTGACCGAGTTTGGCGGCGATGGCGGCGACTTCGGCAGAAGATAAATACACATCGGCATTATCACCCAAACGATTTGGGAAGTTGCGTGTTGAGGTAGAAACCACGGTGGCGTTGTCTTTAACGCGGGCTTGATTACCCATACATAAGGAGCAACCGGGGATTTCTGTGTGTTCGGTGATGGCGTCAAAAGTTTTGTAGATACCTTCTTTTCTGAGTTGTGTTTGATCCATACGCGTTGGTGGAGCAACCCACAATTCGGTTGGGAGTTTTGATTCATCTTTTAATAATTGTGCGGCTGCACGGAAATGGCCAATGTTGGTCATACATGAGCCAATGAAGACTTCGTCAATTTTGGTGTTTGCCACATCTGATAAAGTTTTGACATCATCGGGATCATTTGGACACGCTAAAATCGGTTCTTTGATGTTATTAAGATTGATTTCAATCACGGCTGCATATTCAGCGTTGTCATCTGCGGATAATAATTCAGGTGCATTCAACCATTTTTGCATAGCTTGAATACGGCGTGCGAGGGTTTTTTTGTCTTCATAATTCATTGCTATCATTGACGATAATAGGGCGATGTTAGACTGTAAATATTCTGCAACAGGTTTTTTATTAAGTTTAATCGTGCAGCCATTTGCAGAGCGTTCGGCAGAAGCGTCAGTGAGTTCAAAGGCTTGCTCAATTTTTAAATCATCTAAGCCTTCAATTTCTAAAATACGCCCTGAGAAAATGTTCTTCTTATTTTCTTTTTCAACTGTCAATAAGCCTTGTTGAATCGCAACATACGGAATAGCGTTGACTAAATCTCTAAGGGTAATGCCTTCTTGCATCGTGCCACTAAAACGCACCAAAACTGATTCTGGCATATCAAGTGGCAAAACGCCGATTGATGCGCCGAAAGCCACCAAGCCAGAACCTGCCGGAAAACTGATACCAATTGGGAAACGGGTATGTGAGTCACCGCCTGTGCCAACAGTATCAGGCAAAAGCATACGATTGAGCCATGAGTGAATCACGCCATCACCTGGTTTTAATGCTACACCACCACGAGATTGCATAAAGTCGGGCAGGCTATGTTGCAGTTCTAAATCAACGGGTTTTGGATAGGCGGCAGTATGGCAAAAACTTTGCATCACCAAGTCCGCAGAAAAACCTAAACAGGCTAATTCTTTGAGTTCATCGCGTGTCATTGCACCCGTGGTGTCTTGTGAACCCACAGTTGCCATACGAGGCTCACAGTAAGTGCCAGGGCGAATGCCGTTAACACCACAGGCTTTACCGACGATTTTTTGTGCCAAAGTGTAGCCTGCATTATTGGCAGTGGCATCTACTGGACGCAAGAAAATATCGCTGACTGGCAAGTTTAAGTCATGACGGGTTTTGTCTGTCAATCCACGACCAATAATCAGTGGAATACGACCACCTGCACGAATTTCGTCGGGCATTGTGGTTGGTGCAAGTTCAAAAGTAGACAAGGTGTTACCGCTACTGTTCGTGATTTTTCCTTCATAAGGATAAATCGTAATTTCATCACCCATATTGAGTTTGGCAACATCACATTCAATCGGCAACGCACCCGAGTCTTCAGCAGTGTTAAAGAAAATTGGGGCAATATTGCCACCTAAAATCACACCGCCACCGCGTTTATTAGGGATGTAATCAATATTGTTGCCCATATGCCATAATACGGAGTTAATTGCAGATTTGCGTGAAGAGCCTGTGCCAACGACATCGCCAACGAATGCCAAAGGCAAGCCTTTTTCTTTGAGTTTTTCGATGGTGGACAAAGGGTTTTCCATTTTTTTGACCAACATAGATTGTGCGTGCAAAGGAATATCAGGGCGTGACCAAGCCTCGGTAGCAGGGGATAAATCATCGGTATTAATTTCACCTTCCACACGGAAAACCGTAAGTTTAATTTTTTTTGGCAAGGCTTCTTTGGTCGTAAACCAATCCGCATTTGCCCAACTATCCACTACTTTTTTGGCAAAAATATTGTTCATTGATTTTTCCACAATACTTTGATAGGCTTCATAGATTAACAAAGTTTTTGACAACGCATCGCACGCCATCTGTGCCGTTGCATCAATATCTAATAACTCAATTAATGGCGTAATATTGTAACCTCCCATCATTGTGCCTAATAAAAAAGTGGCTTTTTCTTGACTAATCGCCGCACAGTTTTGCTCATTTTTAGCAACACTAGTCAAAAAACTGGCTTTAACATAAGCCGCCTCATCTACACCAGGTGGCACACGATGGGTTAATAAATCCAAGTAAAAATCATCGTCATCCCCTTTAATTAAATGCCCAACAACAGATTTTGTCTGCTCTGCATTTAATACTAAGGGAGGTAAATTGTCTTTGGCACGCTCATCAATATGAGTTAGGTAGGTTGTTTTCATCTGTTTAATTAGTGAATCGTATAAAGCGTATAATTTTAGCATTTATTTGATTTGACTAACTACATTATGGAACTCAATACCTTAACTGCTATTTCCCCAATTGACGGACGCTATTTTGACAAAACTAAGACTTTAAGCCCGATTTTTAGTGAATTTGGACTGATTAAATATCGTGTGCTGATTGAGGTTAAATGGTTGCAAGCGATGTCAGAGATTGATGGGATTGGTGAAGTGCCGGCGTTTAGCAAAGAAGCGTCTGATTTTTTGGTGGAGATTGCCACGAATTTTTCAGAGGCAGATGCACAAGCGGTAAAAGACATTGAACGCACCACTAATCACGATGTTAAGGCAGTTGAATATTTCTTAAAAGAAAAAATCAAGGATAATGCTGAGTTGAATGCTGTGAGCGAGTTTTTCCATTTTGCTTGCACTTCGGAAGATATTAATAATTTGTCACATGCGCTGATGTTGATTGATGGGCGTGCAGTGATGCTTGAACAGATGCGTAATATTTTGTCTTTAATGACCCATTTGGCAAAAGACAACGCTGCCATTCCTATGCTGTCTCGCACCCACGGTCAAACCGCATCACCAACCACAGTGGGCAAAGAAATGGCAAACTTTGCCTATCGTTTAAAACGCCAAATTAAACATTTGGAAAGCGTTAAAGTGATGGGTAAATTTAATGGTGCAGTGGGCAATTTCAACGCACACATTTCGGCTTACCCAGCGTTAGATTGGCAACATATTTCACAGACATTTATTGAGGATTTGGGTGTGAATTACGCTGTCTATACACCCCAGATTGAAACCCACGATTATATGGCAGAATATTTTCATTCTATCAATCGTTTTAACACCATTTTGATTGATTTTTGTCGTGATGTTTGGGGTTATATCTCGTTGGGCTACTTTAAGCAAAAAACCATTGCGGGCGAAGTGGGTTCTTCTACCATGCCACACAAAGTCAATCCGATTGATTTTGAAAATGGTGAAGGTAATTTAGGCGTTGCCAATGCGTTAAATACACATTTAGCAGACAAACTTGCTATTTCTCGTTGGCAGCGAGATTTGACTGATTCCACTGTGTTAAGGAATTTAGGCGTGAGTTGCGCCCATTGTTTGGTGGCGTATGCGTCCATTGCCAAAGGCATCGGTAAATTAGAAACCAACGAAGCCAAACTTTTAGAAGATTTAAACCGCTCGTGGGAAGTGTTGGCAGAGCCAATCCAGACGGTAATGCGTCGCTACGGCATTGACGAACCTTATGAAAAACTCAAGGCATTAACGCGTGGTCAGACGATTAATGCACAAGTATTGGCGGAGTTTGTCAAAGATTTGGATATGCCAGAGGCGGCGAAAAAAGCCTTATCTGAGTTAACCCCGATGAATTACACAGGCGATGCAGAAAAACTAGCAACAACAGTCGAAAAACTGATATAATCCTGCGTCTCACCCAATTTTGGTGTGAGTTTATTATAAATAAAGGAGCAAAAAACCCATGGTTAAAATTAGACTAGCCCGAGGTGGAGCCAAGAAAAAACCTTTTTATTCAATTGTAGCAACAGACTCTCGCAAGCGTAGAGACAGTGCATATATTGAGCGTATTGGATATTTTAATCCAGTGGCTCGCGGACAAGAAGTTAGGCTGACTATCGAAGAAGAGAGATTGGAGTATTGGACATCGAAAGGTGCACAAATCACAGATCGCGTTAAGCAACTTATTAAAGAATTTAAAGACCCTTCAATTCGTGAAAAGCGTGTTGCAATACAAGATGCACGCGCAGCAGAAGTTGCAGTTAAATTAATAGTAGAAGCGAAAGCAAAGGCTGACGAGGAAGCGAAAGAAGTGGCAGCAGCAGCGGCAGAGGCTAAAAAAGCAGCGGTAGAAGCTTCTACTGAAGAGGTTTCTGCTGTAGAGGAAAAGCCAGCTGAGTAATTTAGTGAGCAATTCCAACACAAAAAGGCTGTTAGTCGGAACGATTAACGGTCTTTTTGGTGTTCAGGGTTGGGTGAAAATCTTTTCACACACCAATCCAAGAGAAAATATTCTGACTTACAAACCTTGGCATATTGAGGTGAGTGAACAATGGCAAACTTTAGAGTTTACCAATGGTCGTGTGCAAGGCAAAACCATTGTTGCGAAAATTAAAGAGATTGATAACCGTGAACAAGCGAGGGACTTGATTGGCACTGATATTTATATCGAAAAGTCGCAATTACCTAAATTAGATGGCGGTAAACATTATTGGAAAGACTTGATTGGCTTGGAAGTTATCGGAAAGACAGGTTTTGCTTTCGGCAAAGTGGAAAACTTGATGGACACAGGTTCCAACCATGTGATTGTTGTGCGTGGTGAGAAAGAGTACTGGATTCCTTATGTTGAGCCTTTTTTGATTGAGACTAATTTGAAAGAACAAAAAATTACTGTAGATTGGGATGAAAACTTCTAATTAATGCTATTTATGCAAAGGTCTCTATCTATACAAAGACTTCAAAAATAATATTAAAATACATACCTTGTTTTATGTATAAAATTACAATATTATGAATATAAAACAAGTACAACAAAAACTTATTGAAGGCAACCAAAGATTTGTCAATAATCAGACCATACGAGCTGAGTTTCTACCACAACAAAACGAGCCAGAGCCACAAAAACCTTTTGCTATTGTTTTGGGTTGTTCTGATTCCCGTGTGCCAATTGAGACTATTTTTGATCAAGGTTTTGGCGATTTATTTATCATTCGCATTGCAGGTAATATTATTGCACCGTCACAAATTGGTAGTATTGAATTTGCGGTGAGTATGTATCAAACACCGTTGGTTGTTGTGCTTGGGCATACGCATTGTGGTGCGGTATCAGCGTCAATTGATGCACATAAAAATAAAAACAATATTTCCATAGGTGTACATTCGATTACAAAACGCATTCAGCCTGTGATTGACGCTGTGATTGAGAAAAAACCTAATTATAGCCACGATGATTTAGTTTGCCAAGTGGCAGATGCAAATATTGAACAGTCAGTATTGCAATTACAGCAGTCTTCCGAGATTATTCACGCCGCAATGGAAAAAGGAAAACTTGCAATTATAGGTGCAAAATATATTTTAAAGACAGGTGAAGTTACTTTTTTCCAGAGTAAATCTAAATAGAATATACGCCTTATCCTAAGGGCACCCCTAATAACCTAAGATGTTTAGCAAAAAGATGAATTTTTGTTTTAGAATGAATTTTAAAAAATTAGTCATATCAAGGGTTCTGGCTTATTTTTTTAAATTTATTATAAAATGAAAAGTCGCTTTTTGATGAATATTTTAGGTTGTTAGGGGTGCCCCTAAGGCAAAATTAGGATAATTTATGAATATTAGTTAATCATAATATAGTGAGACCTTTGCATAAATATGAATAATCATCAAAACACCATCTCTTATCAATTTGAAAACTTTTTAAAAACACCCTTAGCCCTGCTAGGAGTGGATTTAAAAAATTCACAAATTAATAAAATTTGTCATTTTGCTAATCATCCCTATTTATGCAAAGGTCTCATAGTATAATTTCATCCTTAATTAATTTCAAAAAAAGTATTTCATGCCTAATAAAAAAATCATCGCTGCCATCCTATTTTCCGCTTTCGCATTATGGCTTTCTACCGTTGCACCCAAAGTCGAGATTGCATGGATGCTCAGTATTTTATTGTTCACTATTTATCTTTTCGCTTTTGAAGTGGTTGAAGTGGATGAGGCAGCAATCACGATTATGGTAATTTTAGGGCTGACTTCATTGCCAATGGTACACACAATTATGGGGCTTGATAGTAGTTTGGTGGATAGTGAAAAATTATTTACCGGTTTCTCATCTAATGCGGTGATGTCAATTATTGCGGTAATGATTATTGGCGCAGGTTTGGATAAGACTGGACTAATGGCAAAAGTAGCATCGTTTATTTTGAAAGTGGGTGGTCGTTCTGAAACACGCATTATTCCGATTGTTTCTTCAACAGTTGGTTTTATTTCTTCATTTATGCAAAATGTAGGTGCGGCTGCTTTATTCATTCCTGTTGTCAATCGTATTTCAAATCGTTCGGGTGTGCCGATGTCAAGATTGTTAATGCCAATGGGTTTTACTGCAATTTTGGGTGGCACGATGACGATGGTAGGCTCTAGTCCGTTAATTTTATTGAATGATTTAATTCTTACCACTAACCAAGGGTTATCCACGGAAAATCAGATGGATACTTGGGGTTTATTCTCAGTAACACCAATTGGTATTGCCTTAGTTATAACAGGTATTTTATATTTTGTGGTTGCAGGTAAATATGTGTTGCCAACGGTGAAAGAGAAGAAAGAAGGGGTTTCTGTACTTGACCATGTGAAAGAAGTTTATGGTATTACTTATGATTTATATGAGGCAAGTGTTCCTGCTGATAGTCAATTAGTTGGCAAGAGTTTAGATGAAATTGAAACGATTTATAAAGTCAGAATTGTGGCAGTGAGAGACAAGGATAATCATGATCTTATTGGACAAGGTACCGTTGAACGAGGCACAGAAATTCAAGCAGATATGACACTCGGTTTACTAACCTCAGCAGAAAGTTTAAAACAATTTGTTGAAGGCTTTGGTTTGGATTTGTCTAACAAAATTGAAAAGTTTTCAGATCTTTTATCTACACAAAATTGTGGCACAGCTGAAATAGTTATCACACCAAATTCTTCTTTAATTGGTAAAACAGCACGCGATGTTTGGCTCAGAAAAACTTACGGTTTAGCAATGGTTGCCTTACATCGTGGTGGTAAAACTATGGAGGAGGGCGAAGGTATCCGTGATATAGAACTTCAATCTGGCGATACCTTGGTGGCTTATGTGGCTTGGGATGATTTAGACCGTTTAATAGACAATCCCGACTTTATTACCATCACCGACAACTATCCACGCGCAGAAGAATCGCGCCCTGAAAAGGTTAAGTGGGCGGGTTTGTTTTTTGGTTTGGCGTTGTTCTTGGTATTGTTCACTGATATTAAACTTTCTATCGCTTTATTGACGGGTGCATTAGGTATGATTTTGACAAAAGTGTTGAAAATTGAAGAAGCCTATAGAGCCGTTTCTTGGAAAACTGTATTTTTACTCGCTAGTTTAATTCCGCTAGGTTTGGCCGTGTCTAAAACAGGCACAGCACTCTGGATTGCACAAGAAACTGTGGCAGTTGTGGGCGATATGGCGCCGTGGATTATCTTGACTGCAATTGCGGTATTAGCCACTTTCTTTACTTTAGTCATGTCAAATGTGGGTGCCACAATTTTATTGGTACCAATTGCAGTTAACATCGCCATTCAAGTAGGTGCTGATCCGGCAATTTATGCACTAACAGTTGCGATTGCAACCTCAAATTCATTCTTAATTCCAACACATCAAGTGAATGCGTTAATCATGGGGCCAGGTGGTTATAAAGTGACTGACTTTATTAAAGCTGGTGGTGTGATGACGATATTATTCCTTGTCGTGATGATGGTAATGATGAGTATTGTTTTTTAGAGAGACCTTTGCATAAATAGGGATGATTAGCAAAATGACAGATTTTATTAATTTTAGAATTTTTTAAATCCACTGTGATGACAGGCTTAGTACCATATTCACTCGTTCTCTCTTTGGACTAGGAGTGTCCTTTATGTTCTTGCTAAGAAAAATCGGACACTCGCCTTATAAAAATGGAATAAATTGCCCAGTCTTATCTTTATAAGCTTGATAACTATCAAAACGCTGAATTAATAGTTTTTCTTCCAAGTTGGATTTTAAGAATAAATTGAGTATTAATACTAACATTGCAAATTGCGCTATTTTGTGGTCATTGGTTGAGGCGAATGCGAAGCATAGGGTGATAACACTAGTGTACATTGGGTGACGAATCCAGCGATAGATACCACCTGTGACTAACTGGTGTTGGTCTTTTAAGGTGGGGATAATATTGAGATTACTGAGTTTCATAGTAGCTACTGCACTCAATCCGATGACGACAGCGATGCCGATTAAGGCAAAGCTAAATGAGTCTAATGCTTCAAATCGAGCGTTGTAAACGAAGTAAAAAATACAGCTGAATTGAATGAGGACATAAATCATATTGAGACCTTTACATAAATAAAAATGGTTGGAAAAATTCAGTTTTTGCCAAATTAATGTTCTTTATAGGGGTAAAAATGGATTTTTGATGATTATTCATATTTATGCAAAGTTCTCATATTATAAATCCACTCCTTTTTGTGCTTTGATATTGGCTCTAAAGGCGTGCTTTACATCCTTTAGCTCACTCACCGTGTCAGCAATCTCAATTAAACCATTTGAAGCAGCTCTGCCAGTGATGACCACATGTTGGTTTTCAGGGCGGCTATTAAGTGCTTTTAAAATCTTTGCTTCATCCAAATATTTGTAGCTGATCATATAGGTGAGTTCGTCAAGGACGACTAAATCAATAGAGTCATCGTTTAAGTGTTGCTCGGCAACTGCCCAAGTTTCTTCCGCTTTTTGGGTGTCGTATTCTTTGTTTTGTGTATCCCAAGTGAAACCAGTTTTCATAGAAGTAGTGCGTACATTTTCTTGTTTGGCAAGGAAAGCATCTTCGCCCGTGTCTTGCACACCTTTTAAGAATTTAACGATGGAAACCTGCATATCGTAACCCAACGCACGACAAACCATACCGAGTGCCGAGGAAGATTTTCCTTTGCCATTGCCTGTAAGCAGGACAACGATACCTGTATCGATATTGGCTTCTTCTATACGGGCATCGATGTACGCTTTTTTGCGGCGCATCCTTTTTTTGTATCTATCTTCTGGCACTACTTTGGAAATTTAGTGTAGGAATAATACGCGGCAACAGAGTGAATGCCATAATGAGCGCAACCATCCAGTATAAGGTAGTTGGAATTTCAACTATCGACCAATGTGCGACATACGATGGAAAGTTACCCCAACCTGTTTTGGCAAAAGTATCAGTAAAGAAGTAGTAACTACCGGTAACTGCAAGCCATTGCATAGATACAGAGGCAATAATAACAAATGCATTTTTAAAAATATCACCATTCATTGCTAATGAACTGATGAATTTACTCGACCAAAAAACACCATAAAAAGTCAACGGCATTAGCGTATATGCTGGTGTGATACAGTTAGCACTGATGCCTTGATGTACAATTGCATAATTATCAATCGCAACAGCACTAAAAATAATCACAAATGCTACCCAAAATTTACGGAAATATACACCAGCAATGAATAGGGCGGGAATAGTAAAGTCAGGTAAATGTACAAATGCTGATACCCAATTATTATGTCCACGGGTGGCAATCATTAATAACACCATAATAAATACGGCAAATAGTGTTGTAGTTTTGTTGAGTTGATTTGTCATTGTTTACTCCTTTTTAAATGTTTTTTTATTATGCGAGACCTTTGCAAACATTATATCTAAATTATTACTGAAAATCAGTAAAAACAAACCCATCTCGCTCAAGCGTTTCCCCTTGTTTAATGGCAACAGGTTTTGAAAAATCAGGTGAGTCATAGACTAAAGTGTGAAACTCGCCATTTTCCCCGCAAAGGTCAATATGTGATGGTAAATCGGTAAGCAAATCGGGTTGATAATCTCTGCCTGCAAATTTTGTGTC
>FPHY01000149.1_pt1 | contig 11489 bp, 10 predicted proteins | sample 1057291 | NCBI WGS metagenome assembly FPHY01 (sample SAMEA4473301, study PRJEB15554) | hydrothermal vent metagenome | biome: marine basaltic hydrothermal vent biome; feature: marine hydrothermal vent; material: water | place: Pacific Ocean | collected 2011-06-14/2011-07-23 | depth 1705 m | reverse complement strand
CTTCATGATTACGAATCTTTAACTTTTTACCGAAGTTACATCCAAAAAATCGTGGCGCTGTATACTGACTAGAAACCTCAACACTATGAAAATTAAATAATAACCCTTGAACAAAATCACTGTTAACAAAAAACAACGCATATATTATCCTAGAACCTATTATTCTTTTACCTAAATCAACATTTTTATTAAAAATAGAGGAACTAAACCATAAATCTTCTAGTCCTCCCTCTCTTGTTCTTGTTATATCCCCAGATGAAATAAAGAAATCTGCAATTGATATATCTATATCAAAAAAATAATAATCACATTTCTTTCTACTTCTTTTGTGATATTGTTTAATAATTTCTATATCCCCCTTACCCCTTATAGCAATATACTTTTTACCATTAATGTTGACATGGTTATCCTCATCAATGTTATATTCTTGCCCTCGATAATTTACAGCCCCATCCATTTTATTTACTTCTGCGATTTCAAATAATCTTCATAATTACCCGCATAATAATTCGTACCCTGCTCTGTTAATTCTACAATCTTGGTTGATAACGAAGAGACAAACTCCCTGTCATGGCTGACAAAAATCAAAGTGCCTTCGTAATTTTCTAGGGCGAGGTTAAGGGCTTCGATGGATTCCATATCCAAGTGGTTAGTTGGCTCGTCCATGACCAATACATTTGGGTTTTGAAGCATTAATTTACCGAATAACATTCTGCCTTGTTCGCCACCAGAAAGAGATTTGATACTTTTATCGATGTCATTTTTACCAAATAACATTTTGCCTAATACGGCACGCATATCTTGCATGTCTTGGTTGGGTTTTTTGAATTGTGCCATCCAATCTAAGACGCTCATATCTTCGGCAAAATCAGCGCTGTGGTCTTGTGCGTAATAGCCAATATTGACATTTTCACTCCATTTAATTTTACCTTTATCAGCTTCTAATTCGCCGACTAAAGTGCGTAATAGCGTGGTTTTACCCACACCATTTTGCCCGATGATGGCAATGCGGTCGCCAACTTCAAATAAGAAACCGATGTCTTTTAATACTTCTTCGCCGTCGAAACTCTTGTTCAAGCCTTCAACTTCAATAATATTACGATGTAGTGCCTTATCCTGCTGGAAATTGATATATGGACTAACGCGTGAAGAGGGGCGCATATCGTCTAAAACAATCTTATCTAGCTGCTTTGAGCGAGAAGTTGCTTGTTTAGATTTTGAGGCGTTAGCTGAGAAACGCGAAACAAAATGCTTGAGCTCTTTTATTTTTGCTTCTTTCTTGGCGTTATCAGCTGACATTTTCTCTTGAATAGCTGTTGCAGCAACCATAAAATTATCATAATTACCCGGGAAAGTCTTCAATGCGCCATAATCTAAATCCGACATATGCGTACAAACGCCGTTCAAAAAGTGCCTATCGTGAGAAATAATCACCATTGTCGCTTTACGCACCTTGAGAATGCCTTCTAGCCAACGGATTGAATCAATGTCCAAGTTGTTCGTTGGCTCATCAAGTAACAAAATTTCAGGGTCAGAAAATAGGGCTTGCGCCAATAGTACACGCAACTTCCAACCTGGTGCAAGCTCACTCATCAAGCCATAATGCTGCTCTTCTGGAATGTCTAAACCTAACAACAATTCACTGGCTGAAGATTCTGCCATATAACCGTCCATTTCGGCAAATTCCATCTCTAATTCTGCCACTTTAATGCCGTCTTTTTCGCTCATCTCTGGCAAAGCGTAAATACGGTCTCTTTCTTTTTTCACTTCCCACAATTTTTCATGCCCCATAATTACAGCATCTACGACACGAAATTCCTCATAAGCAAACTGATCCTGACGCAAAATACCCAATCGTTCACCGTCACTAATACTAACAGTGCCGTGCGATTGTGCAAGTTCACCGGTTAAAATCTTCATAAAAGTTGATTTACCACAACCATTCGCACCAATCAAGCCGTAACGATTGCCATCGCCGAATTTAATGGAAATATTTTCAAATAAAGGTTTTTCACCAAATTGCATGGTGATATTAGCGGTAGAAATCATAATTTTATCGTTGGTTTTTGCAAAATGAGCATTATCCCCTAAAAAGAATTATAAAATACAGTCCCTGTCCTATAAATGCAGTTACTATGTTTGATGAAATATTTGATAAAACCGACAAACTTCCCGATAAAAAATTACTCTTTGTTATTTTGGCTTTGGTTGCTTTTGGTTGGATAATGTCCTCTTCTGCCTCAATTGAACATTCGGCTAAGCAAGGTATATTTATTGGGGTTGGTATGATGATTGGGAGTGTTATATTATTTATTCCACTGTCATTCTTTAAACAGCATTCTCGCAAACTCTTTATCTTGACACTTTTTCTGCTTACATTAGTGTTTATCCCTGGTATTACTGCAGGGGTAATTAACGGTTCTATGCGTTGGATTGACCTCATATTTTTTAATTTTCAACCTTCTGAAATGATGAAATTAGTGATGATTTTATACATCGCCAATTTTCTAGTTCGAAGAGAAAAAATGATTACCAGTTCGAGAAAAGGACTTGTAATTGCCTTTGCAATTATTGGTACATCCAGTGTGCTAACAATGGCTGAAACTGACTTTGGTGCCACCCTTCTTATTGCTGTCATTGCACTTGGCATGCTATTTTTGGCGGGTGCTTATATCAAAGAATTGTTAATTTTAGGCGCATTCACAATTACTGTTGCCAGTATTTATGTATTCCTTGACCCAACAAGATGGGAAAGGTGGACTGTATTCTGGGCTGATGATTTATGGCATAAACCTTTGCAAACTCTACAATCTTTAATTGCAGTTGGTAGAGGGGATTGGACCGGCACAGGGTTGGGGGCAGGAATTCAAAAGTATTCAAAACTACCTGAAGCACACACAGATATGATTTTTTCAATTGTTGGGGAAGAAACGGGTATTGTTGGTATGTTTTTTGTTTTATTTTCTTTTGCTTATATCTTAAACAAAGGTTTTAATATTGCCTCTGAAGCGTTAAAAGACAATAGAAAGTATAGTTATTATGTTGCTTACGGCATCTGTATTTGGTTTGGTATTCAAATTGGCGTCAATATTTCTATGAACCTTGGTTTAATACCAATTAAAGGCTATGCACTACCACTCATTAGCTATGGTGGAACGAGTATGCTTTTTTCGTTATCAGCGTTAGCAATATTACTTAGGATTGACATGGAAAATAGAGCAAAACACAAAAAGCGTAAAAATTATGTCTAAAAATAAAACAATTTTAATCATGGCAGGTGGCACAGGTGGTCATATCTTCCCTGCTTTGGCAATTGCTAAAGAATTGAGTAATCATTCGGTTAATATAGAATGGCTTGGCTCTAAAAAAGGCATGGAAAATACGCTAGTGCCTAAGCACAATATCAAACTCCATAGCGTGAGTGTTGTAGGTTTGCGTGGTAAAAATCTACTCTCACTTGTCAAAGCACCTTTTCTACTTTCATTGTCTGTCTTGCAAACATTACGCATTTTTATATGCATCAAACCTAATGTGGTATTAGGTATGGGTGGTTTTGCATCAGGCATCGGTGGCATTGTAGCATGGGCATTGCGTATTCCTGTCGTCATTCACGAACAAAATTCCATCCCTGGCACTACAAACAAAGGTTTATCAAAGGTTGCCATACAAATTTTTCAAGCGTTTGATGGTGCGTTTCCTAATGCAACAACCACGGGTAACCCTGTGTTATTTCAACCCAAAGATAACCACGAAAAAGGTGACAAACTAAACCTACTGATTGTTGGCGGTAGTTTAGGCTCAAAACCCATCAATGATATTGTTAGCCAACTCAACATTAACATTAACATTTGGCATCAAACTGGCAAACAGCATTTAAATACAGTAAAGATGCAATACGGCAATAGAAACGCAAAAATCGTACCTTTTATTGACGATATGGCAGACGCTTATGCTTGGGCAGATGTAGTGTTGTGTCGTGCGGGGGCAATGACGATATCAGAATTAATGTTGGCGGCTAAGCCGAGTATCTTAATCCCCCTACCCCATGCAATTGACAATCATCAATTTTATAATGCTAAGATTTTAGCCGACAATAAAGCCGGTATCTTGATTGAACAAAAGGATTTAACTCTTGAAAGACTTGAAGAAACACTACTTAAATTAGACACTGACAATATTCAAACGATGACAGAAAATGCTAAAAAACTTGCCAAGCCTGATGCGGCTAAGTTAATTAGTGCGTACTTGCTTTCTGTTGATTGATACCAAGTTTCTTAAACAACAGTTGATCAGTATTGGTATCAGGGTTGTCCGTTGTTAATAGTTGTTCACCATAAAAAATAGAATTCGCACCCGCAAAGAAACACAACGCTTGCATCGCTTCGCCCATCTCAGTACGCCCTGCTGACAATCTTACCACTGATTTTGGCATCATAATGCGTGCTACGGCAATGGTGCGTACAAATTCACTTTCTGTTGGTGGTTTAACTTTTTCAAACGGCGTACCTGGGATTGGCACTAAAAGATTTAAGGGTACAGAGTCAGGATGCTGTTCAAGATTAGACAATGAACGCAACATTGAAGCACGGTCTGTTTGTGCTTCGCCTAAGCCCAAAATACCGCCACTACAAACATGAATATCTGCATTTTGCACGGATTCCAAAGTATCTAATCGGTCTTGGAAGTTTCGCGTGGTAATTACATTTGAGTAATTTTCTTTTGAAGTGTCGATATTATGATTGTAATAATCTAACCCTGCTTCTTTCAGCGTAAATGCCTGTTCCTGCGTCAACATACCCAAAGTTACACAAGTTTCCATCCCCATGGCTTTAACGCCTTGAATCATCGGAATAACTTTATCTAAACTCTTGTCAGTGGGATTACGCCACGCAGCACCCATACAAAAACGCGTCGCACCGTTGTCTTTTGCAACTTGAGCCTCTTGCATCACTAAATCAATTTCCATCAACTTTTCACGCTCTAAACCCGTGTCGTATTTAGAGCTTTGTGAACAATACGAACAATCCTCAGGGCAGGCACCCGTCTTAATGTTCAACAAAGAACTGACTTGCACGGAGTTAGGATTAAAGTGTTCTCTGTGTATCGTATGTGCCTTGAATAACAGGTCATTAAAGGGCATAGCGAATAATACCTCAACCTCTGCCAATGTCCAATCGTTTCTTAGTGTTGTCATAATTTTTTAAAAATAGATTTTGATGATATTTTACGCAAAAAAAAGCCATGCAATTGCACGGCTTTTTTATATTTTAAAAATTATATATTAACAACTATAATACATATCAAACTCAACTGGATGAGGCGAAGCACGCAATGCGGTTACTTCTTCCATTTTAAGTTTAATAAATGAATCAATCACAGCATCAGTAAAGACACCGCCTTGCTTCAAAAACTCACGATCGGCATCCAATGCCTCTAATGCTTGGTCTAATGAACCACAAACTTTAGGGATTTTTGCTTTTTCAGCGTCAGACAATTCATATAAATCTTCATCACCTGGCTTACCTGGGTCAATCTTATTTTTAATACCGTCAAGACCTGCCATTAACATTGCTGAGAATGCTAAATAAGGATTGGCAGTAGGATCAGGGAAACGCACTTCAATACGACGACCTTTTGGATTGGAAACAAAAGGAATACGAATAGCAGCAGAACGGTTTTTGGCTGAATAAGCCAACATTTCAGGTGCTTCAAAGCCTGGGACTAAACGCTTGTAAGAGTTAGTTGAAGCGTTTGTAAAGGCATTTAAGGCTCTGGCATGTTTAATAATACCGCCAATATAATAAAGTGCCATTTGGCTTAATTGACCATATTCATCACCATCAAATAAGTTTTTACCGTCTTTGGCAATGGATTGGTGAACATGCATACCGTTACCATTATCAACCGCAATGGGTTTAGGCATAAAGGTGGCTGTTTTGCCATACATATGTGCCACATTGTGAATACAGTATTTAAGGATTTGCGTTTCATCTGCTTTTTTTACTAGCGTATTAAACAAAGCACCAATTTCACACTGTCCAGCCGTTCCCACTTCGTGGTGATGCACTTCAGTGGTAACGCCCATCTCTTCAATAGCCAAACACATTTCTGCACGCAAATCGTGTAATGAATCTACTGGTGGCACTGGAAAATAACCGCCTTTAATTCTAGGGCGGTGTCCTTTATTACCACCTTCAAAATCAGAACCCGATTCCCAATCAGCCTCTTCGGAGTGAATTTCATAGAACGCCTTGCCCAGTCCAAAGCCAGTGTCCCATTTAACACTGTCAAAAACAAAAAATTCTGGCTCATTACCAAAATAAGCCGTGTCTCCGATACCCGTCTCATTCAAATAAGCCTCTGCGCGTTTAGCGATAGAACGAGGGTCTTTCTCATAACCTTGCAAATCATTTGATTCAATAATATCGCAAGTGATATTCAGTGTTGATTCTTGCGTGAATGGGTCCAGAACTGCGGTTGAAGTATCTGGCTTCATAATCATATCAGATTCATTAATCGGCTTCCAGCCCGCAATTGAAGAGCCATCAAACATTTGCCCTTCTTCTAATTTCTCAGCATCAATGGTATGCGCTGGCACACTCACATGTTGCTCTTTGCCAATGGTATCAGTAAAACGAAAATCAATAAATTTAACCTCGTTTTCTTTAATCATATTCATTACATCATTTGCAGACATAGTTTTTCTCCTATTTAATTATTAAAATTTACTGACAATCATTGTCAAACAGCCTGCCTCATTGCAAACAAAAACAGTCAACGATTCTACCCTATTTTCTCTATGATTAAAATAATTTTATTGGGTTTTTCCTCAATTTCTAACACCTTGAGACCTTTGCACCTTGTGCGGATAAATATGAATAATCATCAAAACACCACCTTTCATCAATTTAAAAACTTTTCTAGCGACACCAAGCAGTCCTCTGGGGGGTAAAAACACCCTTATACCATTTTCAAAAAATAATACAAAAGCACCAATTCTCGTCTGTTTTAGTTAGCGTGCTGAAAAAACAGTTATCGGCACAGCGCTTTTTAGTATTATTCTTCACACATACCTAGCATTTTAAAAACTTTGCCTTTGTTGGGATTGTCTTTGGTTGCCTCTTTAATCAATTTGTGAATCTTCTTTTCCCATGTTGCTTGCTTTTTTGGTATCGTTAATAACTTAGACAGCATCAACAACACAATAAAAATTTTATTGTGAGGCACATTAAAATCATTCAGTTTTTTTGGGGAAATTCTGAGTGTTGTATTCCATAATCTACTATGATGCGCACAAATGTTCCTAACATAGACAAATACATGTAGCCATTGCTTTAATTTTGCATGAGGTGTCTTAAAATACTGCGCTATTTCTTGCTGGTCTTCAATTTTTAATCCTGAATAAAATCTAGACAAACTACCAAAACTCATTACCTCTATTAACATCCAAAGAGGGGGATGTTTGTCATTATAATTTTTTTCAAAATGTTCAATTGCTAAATTTTTTGAACGACACCCCTCTCTTTCAATGTGTTCAATCCATTCTTTGTGTTTAAAATTTTTGTGAAAATTATCTTTATCCGAATATCCAAACGCACCATATCTTTCAGAAAAGAAATGCATAACTTGTGTTCTTAAAATCACTTCAATCCATTCAATAGCCTCCATCACCAATAAACGAAGTTTTCTATCGAAATGGTATAAATTAATAATATGTTTCCAATTAGTATTCGGTTTAAATTCATTAATTCTCAAGCCATTTTTAACTTCTTTAAAAGGGTAGGAATAAGCTTTTAAACGGTAATAACCAATGGTAGATAATTCATCTTTTGCTTGCACTTCATCGTCAATAATCATCCCTTTGTCTTTGAGTGATTGAGTCAACTGTTCGAAAGTCAAAAATGGTTTGTCGTAAGATTTTGTCATTTATTAATAAAAACCTTTAGGTGTAAAAAAGCCACCAAGGTGCGCATCGTAGATAGGCGTGGTGGCTGTGTTAAAAATCATTATCCATAGATTTGTTTTGTTTGTCAAGTTTCATTTTCCCTAATCCAAAAAATAGAAATCACAAACCTCTACTTTTGGATTAGATGCATAAAAGTAAAAATTATTAAATTAGAAGGGCATGAGTTTCATGTATCTCACTCTTTTCAGTACTTCTCATTTGAGAGGTATAAACTGTGCTAGGTTTTTAGGTATTTTTGTGCAAAGACTTATATTATACCATTTATAAAAAATAATGATACAAGAGCACTAATTTTTGTCCGTTTTAGCGTGCTTAAAAAATCAATTATCAGCACTTTTTAGTATAATTATTTTTTATAAATGGTATTACCTACCTACTTGTTGAGCAGCTAACTCTATCCAGTCACCTAAATTTTCACGACCATTATCGTCTATCCAAAAATAACTATTATAAACTTCATCATCATCTTTTGTTAATTGATAAGCACCAGCAGCTACCGCTATAACTACTGCTGCAGGCGGGAAAATTAACCTAGCAAGCAGTCCAAAGCCACCACCTGCAACGACAGCATTGCCTATTTTTTTCGAGCCAGAAGTTGGTTGCGTGTAAACGCTTAGCGGATTTTTTCCGCGTCGACTGGTTTCCCTCTTTTGATCTTTGATGCTGTGAATATAAATACCCAAAATCCCATTACCTTTGTCAATACTTTTTTCAATTTCATATTGCACCCATTTGCTATTACTCGTTTGATTGCCAATCAACACACAAGTAACTGAAGTGTTATGTATTTGTTTGTCTATCCATTGTTTTATTTTTTGGTCTGTTTGTAATTTTAGTCGTTCTATTTTTGCCTTATCTTCAAACCCAGCAGATTGGTAACTGCCTTTTGCCACCCAACTATTACGCACTTGATTGACACGCCAAACATCGTTATCCCAATCAAAACTAAAAAATACTCTTCTCATTAAACACCACTTACAATAAAAACAATTTCAACCAAATAAAAACACTGGGTGTTATTACTTTTTGAAAATGGTATTATACCATTTTCAAAAAATACCGATACTAAAAAAAGTTGATAATTGTTTTTTAGGCACGCTAAAACAGACAAGAATTAATGCTTTTATGTCGTTACTTTTTGAAAATGGTATTGTCACTATACTTATACCATTTATAAAAAGTAATAATACTAAAAAGTGCTGATAATTGTTTGTTTTAGCGTGCTTAAAAAATCAAGGATACTTGTTGCTATCCTTGATTTTTTAAGAACGCTACAATAAACAAGGATTAGTGCTTTTGTATCATTACTTTTTATAAATTATATTATACTATACTATAAATTTTTTTCTACAAGCAAGACAATCTCACTGGATTTCTCCTCAATTTTAAGCACTTTGTGTCCGTGGACTTTACACCAAGCGGGGATGTCGTGTAGGACACCTGGGTCGGTGGCAGTTACTTGAATGGTGTCTCCTGCTGCTATTTGATTGATGGCTTCACCCAGTCGGATGACGGGCATTGGACAGAGTAATCTTTTAACATCAATATCAGTTTGCATTGACCCACTCCTGTGGTTTGAGGTAATAATCGTATAATTTGGCTTCGGAGCTGTTTGTTTTTGGGGTGTATTGATATTCCCATCTGACTAATGGTGGCAAGGACATTAAAATTGATTCTGTGCGTCCGCCTGTTTGTAAGCCAAACAGTGTGCCACGGTCATATACTAAGTTAAATTCCACATAGCGACCACGGCGATATAATTGGAATTGGCGTTCGTGGTCGCTGTATTCTGTGTCTTTGCGTTTTTCGACAATCGGGCGATAAGCCTTGATGTAACTGTTGCCCACGCTTTGCATGAAAGCAAAACAATCTTCAAAACTGCCTTCGTTTAAGTCGTCGAAGAACAAACCGCCAATACCGCGTTGTTCGTTACGGTGTTGCATATAAAAATAGTCATCACACCATTTTTTGTATTTTGCATAAGTGCCTTTGCCAAAGGGTTTACAGGCATCTTTGGCACTTTGATGCCACGCCACACAGTCTTCATCAAAACCGTAATAAGGGGTTAAATCAAAGCCACCACCAAACCACCAAATCGGCTCTTCACTGTCTTTTTCAGCAATAAAAAAACGCACATTGGCATGAGAGGTCGGCACATAAGGATTGAGCGGGTGAATAACCAGCGACACGCCGAGTGCGGTAAAACGACGCCCTGCCAATTCGGGTCTAAGGGCGGTGGCAGAGGCGGGCATATTGTCGCCATGGACGATGGAATAATTCACCCCTGCTTGTTCAAAAACTTTGCCATTGGTTAGCACTCTAGTGAGTCCATCACCTTTACCGTTGGGCTTTTCCCATTTGTCTTTAATAAAAGTAGCACCGCCATCAAGCACTTCTAATTGTGTGCAAATGTCGGCTTGTAAGTCTAGTAAATAACTTTTAACTTGATCAATCATCGTAATATTCTCCTTGTTTACCCATCAATAATTTGTAACGCTTGGTTGTTGTCGTTTTTTGGCGTCAGCATAAAGTCCAATTGTTGTTTAAAAGACACTTTTGTATTAATCAACTCTAACAATATTATTCAATTTACCAAATACTGGATTAGAGTTAGGATTGAGCGTAAACACCGTCCAAACATCTTGAAAAGCAGTTACAGAAATTGCCTCTAAATCTCGGGTAGATTTCCAAAAAAGTGTGGCGACATTTTGCTCGGATTGATAATTCAATGTGGTGAGCGTCGCTTTTGTACCTCCCGGAAGATTTTTACCTAAAAATATGAATACCGCTATATCACCTTCAACCCACTCAGGAACTTTCATAATGGGCAATGTAGTCTGCCAAAAATCCTGCCATTCTTTCACATTTTTCATTACAATAAAACGCGGTGGATTTTCAATTTGAACATCAAAAATCCAGTTTTTACGAATATATTCGGGCGTGATTTCTAGCATTCTGGTATTGGGTGTTTGTATAATTCTTGCTTCCACATTTTTAACATTTGCTGCATAAATTGAGTAACTTAGAAAATAAAATAGCAGTAATAATACTGCTATTTTTGATAACTTTAGCAACGCCAAAATTAGAGTATTATCTGGTCGTTATATAGACTTTGATGTGTTTCTAAATAAGTTACTGCACTTGCAAGGTTAAGTTGTGTATAGCCTGCAGAATCAGGGATTTTAAGTTCATTTGACCTTAAACTCAAATCATAAGTAGTGGTAGTTCCCTGATTGTTGTCGTGATCTGCGTAATCTACTTCTACGAAATAAGTACCTGCAGCTAATAACTGTGTGTAAGCAACATCACTATCATCCACTACCCAACTCCCATAAACCGAATCACCCTCTTTATCATAAAGGTTCAAATCTACATTAGCAGATAACTCGGATAACAAGAAATTAACTTTACTATTTACAGATAACTCGAATTGATAAAAGTCTTTATCGTCTGTCGTTTTAGTAACGGAATCTTGTAACACTTTAATATCCGTCAATACGCCGATATTTTGTGCTGTAGCGAT
>FPHY01000080.1_pt1 | contig 11661 bp, 10 predicted proteins | sample 1057291 | NCBI WGS metagenome assembly FPHY01 (sample SAMEA4473301, study PRJEB15554) | hydrothermal vent metagenome | biome: marine basaltic hydrothermal vent biome; feature: marine hydrothermal vent; material: water | place: Pacific Ocean | collected 2011-06-14/2011-07-23 | depth 1705 m | reverse complement strand
TATGCAGTCATCGCATCACGGCGTTCTTGTGAGAGATTTTCAGGCATAATCAGCACCATTTTGTAACCTTTAATCGCTGCCACCATTGCCAATGCAATCCCCGTATTGCCACTGGTTGCTTCAATCAGCGTATCACCCACTTTAATATTACCTCGTTTTTCAGTTTGGGTAATCATATTAAAGGCTGCACGGTCTTTCACCGAACCCGCGGGATTGTTGCCTTCCAGTTTGAGCAAAATGGTATTAGATGGGTTAGGGTTAAGGCGTTGTAAACGCACTAAGGGCGTGTTGCCGATGGTTTGTTCTATGGTTTTGTAGTGCATAATTTTGTAATACCAGAGAGTAAAAAGTTAAAACTTGTTGATTTATTGCTACCGTCTAATTTTAAATAAGGGCTGATTAATTTTGAGCCTGAAATTGGTTGATAAATTTTGTTAGTATATTTTATTAATTCTTCTTTGGCATTGGCTAAATTATCAGGATTTCTATATTTTCTGTTCGCCTGATTCGGCACTTTGCTTAATTTTAAACCTTGTTTGACTGCCTGCCAGTCACCTAAATAAAAACTTTCTAATTCTCGACAGGCGATTCTTACTAAAGACACATCTTTCTTTCCAGCGTGGTTTATCTTGGTTAATAAATCTTGTTTGATTGTTTGGCAATCGCCAGAATCTTGGTCTCTAGTGATTAAAAAAACAGTATCTGGTGTGCACCAATTTTTTAGTTTCAGTCCGATATTTTTTTCTAGATCTTGCTTACCTTCAAAGTGAATGATTTGATAAGAGGTGCCTGATATTAACTTTGGTAAGATAATGTCTAACATCTCTTTTGCAGATTGTTCTTCGGTAAAGCAAACTAAATTCATTGTTGACCCAAAGATTCAAAAAAACCTTGTTTCCATAAATAGCCCATTTTATCGCCATCATCCATATAGGCTTTAATTTGCTTATCATTTGAGGCGCGTTTAATGCTTGTATAGCCTTTGTTTTTGACCAGAAAAAATACCTCGTCAACCTCGACGGCATTTAAAAAATCAGGCGAATGCGTAGAAACAAAAACTTGCTCACCACGATTGGCATACGCTCTAAATTCTTCAGCCAACTCCCCCAACAAATGTGGATAAAGTTGATTTTCAGGTTCTTCAACACATAACAGTGGATAGGGTTTTGGATCATAGAGCAGCACCAAATAAGCCAACATTTTTATCGTTCCATCGGAAATATAGCGTACTAGAAATGGCTTGTCAAAAGATTCGTCTTGAATTTTTAATAACACTTGCCCTGTTTCTATGGTTTTTGCTTCTACTTTGGAAGTTCCTGGAATTCTTTGTTTTAAAATTTCAATAATTTTATCCAGTGTTTCTTTGTGATTATTGTATAAATACTCAATAACATTTGATAAATTTTCACCTAAAGTAGATAAATGTTCAGCGTAATCTGCTTGCTGGATATTACGCGCTTCATTGACATGAATATCAGAAACATGCCAATTATCAATTAATTCACTCAGTGCAATAACAGCTGGAAATTTTTCAAACTGTGCCAAACCTTTAATGGCTAAAATATCTGGAGATTTTAAAGTTTGCTCTTCTCGTTCTAAATCTGCTTCTTTAGTAGAATCAAGCATTTGTTCATTAATAACAGCATTACCCACACCTTTGCTAAATTTTAAAAATTCCCAAGGTTGTCCTTTTGCACCTCGACGATACTTTAAAATTTCTTTATCAATAATTGCTTTGCCATTTTCTTGCGAAATACTTAAAATATAAGTAATAATAGGATTGTTTTTAAAGGTGTCTTTTGCTCTAAATTTTATCTCAAATTCAATGTTTCCCGTGCAATTTCGACTAATAACTTCATTAAAACCCCCTCGTTTATTAAAAGCAGTATTAACATCGGTAGTCAGCGCATCTTTTAAAAAACCAAAGACATTAAAAAGCGTAGTTTTTCCAGAACCGTTGCTACCAACAATCACGCAAAATCTAGGAATCTTTTTCATTTCAACATTTTTAAATGCTTTAAAGTTTCTGATTTTTATAGATTCTATCTTCATAACAGCATTACATGTTACTTAGAATTGCATTCTTAACTTCGTCCATAACCGGATCAATTAAAATCATCTCACCCTTACATTGTGCAATCGCCGTATCAGGGTCTTTTAAGCCGTGTCCAGTTAAGGTGCAGACGATTTTTGATCCTGCTGGGATTTTGCCATTTTTAATGTCAATCATGGCGCCAGCAAGTGAGGTAGCAGAGGCAGGCTCACAGAAAATACCTTCTTGTTCGGTGAGTAATTTTTGTGCCGCTAGAATTGCTTCATCAGTGATAGCATCAAACCAGCCGTTAGACTCTTTTTCTACTTTATGAGCCAGATCCCAACTTTGTGGGTGTCCGATACGAATGGCAGTTGCAATGGTTTCGGGATTATCGACCATTTCACCTTTAGCAAAGGGGGCAGCACCTGCCGCTTGATAACCCACCATTGCTGGTGTTTTTTGCGCTTTTCCCTCTTCTTTATATTCTTTATATCCCATCCAATGGGCAGAAATATTGCCAGCATTGCCAACAGGTAAGCAGTGATAATCTGGGGCGTCGCCTAATTCTTCAACAATCTCAAATGCGGCGGTTTTTTGTCCTTGCAGGCGGAATGGATTGATTGAATTGACGATAGAGACGGGTGCATGGTCAGCCACTTCTTTTACCAAACGCATGCCATCATCAAAATTACCTTTAATTTGAATAATCACCGCACCGTGCATCATCGCCTGTGCTAACTTACCCAGTGCAATTTTGCCCTCAGGGATTAGCACAAATGCCTTAATGCCAGCACGCGCTGCATAGGCTGCTGCTGAGGCAGAAGTATTGCCTGTTGAAGCACAAATAATGGCCTTAGAGCCAGCCTCAACTGCTTTGGTTACTGCCATGGTCATCCCACGGTCTTTAAATGAGCCTGTTGGATTTAAGCCTTCATATTTCACATAAATATCCACCTCTTTGCCGAGTAGGGCAGGGATATTTTCTAAGCGAATGAGGGGCGTGTTGCCCTCGCCTAAACTGATAAATTTGGTATTTTCATCAACGGGCAATCTGTCTTTATAGTGGTTAATTAGTCCTGTATATCTCATGGTATTCTCCCTTTAATCTAATGTTTCTACATGGATGATTTTAACTGCTTCTTGGATAAAATCTTTGTTTTGAATTGCTGCAACAGCAGCATTGATATCTTTCGTTTTTACTAAGTTGGTAATGATCGCAATGTGTGCATTATTCTGTGCGTCAATTTGCTTTTGCACTACGGATTCTACGCTGATATTATGTTGTGCAAGAATGGCGGTAATATCTGCCAGCACGCCAGTTTCATCGGTTGCCAATAAACGCACATAAAACACGCTTTCAATCTCATCTTGATGCTGATTTTGCATTGATTCAAGTGATTTCCAGCCAAACACATCGCCACTCACCGTGCCTTTAATCACATCCACCAAATCTGCAATCACTGCACTTGCCGTGGCTTCATCGCCAGCACCTGCACCGTAATAAAGGGTTGCTCCAACTGCATTGCCTTTCACCAATACCGCATTCATCACCCCATCAACATTGGCTAATAATTGTGCCTTTGGAATGAGGGTAGGGTGCACACGCATCTGCATTTGACCCTCAACATTTTTAGCAATACCAAGGTGTTTGATAGAATAACCCAATTCAGTGGCAAATGCCACATCCTCGCCACTCACTGCACTAATGCCTACGGTAGATACTTGTTCAAATTGCAATTCACAACCAAAAGCAATCGATGCCAAAATGGCTAATTTATGTGCTGCATCAATACCATCAACATCAAATGACGGGTCAGCCTCCGCATAACCCAACGCCTGTGCTTCTTTCAAAACATCGGCAAAATCTCTGCCTTTATCCCGCATTTCCGTCAAAATAAAGTTACCCGTGCCATTAATAATCCCTGCCACCATCTCAATTTGGTTAGCACACAAGCCTTGTTCCAAAGATTTAAGAATGGGAATACCGCCTGCCACTGCCGCCTCAAACAGCAAATGCACCTTATTAGACTGAGCCAAAGCCAATAATTCATTGCCATGGGTTGCAATCAACGCCTTATTCGCCGTAATCACATGTTTGCCATTTTTAAGCGCAACTTCAACCAATTCTTTTGCCAAACCCGTGCCACCCATCAACTCTAACACCACTTCAATAGAAGCGTCATTAACCACTGTAAAAGGGTCTTGCGTTAGTTGAATTTGCTCGGTTGGGCAAATGCGAGACTGATTAATCTCCCTAACCGCAGCGTGCGTTACTTGAATTTGTACTCCCGTGCGTCTAAACAATTCAGCCTGATTTTTTGCCAAAACATTAACAACGCCACCACCAACCGTACCCAGTCCTAAAATTCCGATGTTCATAATAATTATATAGAGTGCTTAAAAAAAGGCTAAATTATACCGATTATTGTTTGTTTAATGTGATTGCCATACATTTAAGTGGGCGAGAATATTGTGCTGGGATTTTATGCTGATTGTCAAATACAACAGGTGCTAATGCTTTGAGCATATCCTCATAAACTGGTTTCTTAAAATCAATGATTGCCTCAATAGGATACCAATAATCCACCCACTTCCAATCTTCAAATTCAATTTTTGTATGCGTATCCAGCTTAATGTTACTTTCTGCACCCGTCAATTTTAACAAAAACCAAACCTGTTTTTGCCCTATGAAAAACTTATTTTTCTTATTATCCGGCAAATCATAACGCAACCATTTCGGCGTTTTAGCAATCACTTCCACATGCTCAGAAGTCAAACCAACTTCTTCTTCCAGCTCACGAAACAAAGCCTCAAGTTCATTTTCACCTTTGTCAATACCACCTTGCGGTAACTGCCACCCCACTTGCTGATAGCGTTTAGCCAAAAGTATTTGATTGCTGGCATTGGTAATAACGATGCCAACATTCGCACGATACCCTTCTTTATCAGTCATCGCCACCAAAAGCACCCAAAATATGCAACAAACTGGCAAACATATTATGCAATGCTAAATACAAACCAACCGTTGCAGCGATGTAATTGGTTTCACCCCCATTGATAATAGATGACATTTGCGACAACATATAAGCCCCCATTAACAAAACCACAGCAAATGAAATCGCCAAACTGACAAACGAAGACTCAATCAAAAATGCATTAACCAGCGACAAAACAATGATACCTATCATCGCAAAAAATATCATTCCGTTTAAAAAACTGAAATCTTTTTTGGTATTTTGCGCATAAAAACTAATGGCAAAAAACGAGATACCAGTGCCAGTTAACGCCTGCATAACCAACTCAGCACCATTCGGCATCGCCAAATAATAAGTCAACATCGGACCCAACGAATACCCCAGCAAACCTGCCACTGCAAAAGCAGTAACAATACCTTTATTACTATTTTGCGTTTTTGGCAACACAAACCAAATCACCGCAAGTGCCGCGAGTGATGCCACCATCGCCGAGCCAAAACCCGCACCAGATGCCACCGCAAACCACGAAGACAAACCACCAAACACCAATGTGTATGATAATAATCGCATAGTATCTGATAAAACTTTGTTCTTAACCCGAACACTACTCAATGTTGCTGTTGTTGAAAATGTACGCATAACTTACTCCTTATAATTAACGGTAAAATGATTTTATTTTATACCAAAAAGCAAATAGCAGGTCAAATATGAAACTAATTTTAGGTAACGGCAAAACAGCACACTCAATTGCACAATTTTTAGACAAGCAAAACACCGCATTTACACTCATCAAAGACACCAGAAAAGTCAAAGACAGCACCCCTCTAAAAGATATCGACGAGATTTTTATCAGCCCAGGCATCGCCCAAACTGACGCAATCGTCGTCTGGGCAAGCGCACAAAAAATCCCCGTTACTAGCGACATTGAACTGTTTTCACGCCACGCCAAAGCCCCCATCATCGGCATCACTGGCTCCAACGGCAAATCAACCGTTACCCAACTACTCGGTGAAATGATAGCCAATGACGGCAAAAAAGTTGCCATCGGCGGCAACATTGGCACCCCCGCCCTCAACTGCCTAAATGACGCCATCGAATACTATGTATTAGAACTCTCCAGCTACCAACTCGACTACACTCAAAACCTAAACTTATTAACAGGCGTAGTCCTCAACATCACCCCCGACCACCTAGACCGATACCCCAGTTTTGCACACTACACACACTCCAAACTCAGCCTCTACCAATACTGCCAACACCCAATAATACCCGTCGATGACCCCCTAATTCCCACACAAACACCCGCCAAATATTTCGGCATAGATATGCCCAAACAACCCACCGATTTTGGCACAGTTACCTGTCACCAAAGCCGCTATTTTTTAAAAGGCGACGACTCACTAATGTGTGCTGACGCTATGCAACTCATCGGCGAACACAACCTCAAAAACACCCTAGCAGCCCTCGCACTCGGCGACCAAATCGGACTGAGCATAACCTCAATGATTAACACCATCAAAACCTTCAAAGGCCTAGCCCACCGCCTAGAATGGGTTACAAAAAAAGACAACATCACCTACTACAACGACTCAAAAGCCACCAACAGCCTATCCACCATCACCGCCATCCAAGCCCTAATCCCCACCCAACAAGACATCATCCTCATCATGGGCGGCATCGCCAAACAAGAAGACTACACCCCTCTATTCACCCTCATCAACAAACACATTAAAAGCGTCATCCTAATCGGCAAAGCCACCCCCCAATTCACCCAAAAAATCACCCACACCACTCACGCCAAAACCCTGCAAGAAGCTGTAACTATCGCCCAATCAATGATTAGTAATGGTATTGTTCTATTATCTCCAGCTTGTGCGAGTTTTGATATGTTTGATGATTTTGAGCAGCGGGGGGAAGTGTTTAAGGATGCTGTGAATAGTGCCCATTAAAAAACCCTTCATAATAATTTATTATGAAGGGTTTAAAATAATATGGTTTCTTGATTAGGATAATATAAATATTAGAGCCTTTCGGATTAAGAAACCTAGAAATCCATTATTATAGTGATTTCCTCCCTCTCTCTTGGTCAGACATACTATAAGAGTGTATTATATACACTTTTTTACACAATGGATAGTAACATGAAAATACTGGGTATTGATTTAGGTATTGCCTCAGTTGGCTGGGCGCTAGTTGACGACAAAGATAATAAAATTATTGATTCTGGGGTGCGTATTTTTACCCAGTCCACCAATAAAGATGGAAAGACTCTTGCTTCTATTAGAAGGGGGTTTAGAGGCACAAGAAGAGTTTTGAGTCGTAAAAAACAACGACTTAACCAACTACAAAAACTGTTTATTGATAACAGCCTACTTTCAAAATCAGAATTTAAGCATTTGTTCAGTAGTAAAAATCGTACAGATGTTTGGCAACTACGGGCAAAGGGTTTAGAGCAACCTCTCAATAATGAAGAATGGGCAAGGGTTTTGTATCATATCGCTAAAAGACGAGCTTACCAATCTAATCGTAAATCTGAGAATAGTGGTGATGATGATAAGAAAAAAGTTTTATCCGCCATTAATATCAATCAAAAAAAAACAGACCAAGGCGGCTATCAAACTATTGGAGAAATGATATATAGTGAAACCAAACATCCAGGTGACGGCAGAATTAGACGCAATAAAAAAGATAACTACACTTGGTCAATTTCTCGTGACATGTTAAGACAAGAGGTAGGTATTTTATTTAAAAAACAGGTGGCATTTGGTAATCAATTTGCAGGTGATGATCTAAAGCAAAACTACAAAGAAATTGTTTTTACTCAAAGACCTGTGCAGTTTAAGGCTGATTTAGTTGGAAAATGCATTTTTGAAACAGACGAATATAGAGGGGCAAAGCATTGTTTTTCAACAGAAAAATCAGTTTTACTACAAAAGATAAATAACACCGATTTAATTAATGAAGAGACTGGTGAAATTAGGCGTTTGTTTGAATGTGTTAATATTGACAGTATATTTGATATTTTTTATACCGTTAAAGAAGTTAAATATACTGCTTTAAGAAAACAACTAAAAATATCTAATAATTTTAAATTTAAACAATTAGATTATCAGCAAAATTTTGAATACAAAACTAATATTAAAGCCAAAGTAAGTGATTTTTATAAGTCGGAAGATTGGCTCACTTCAGAGCAAAAAACAATACTTGAAAAACAAGTATTAGACGATAAAAGGGAAAATTTTAAACGCTATAAGTATAGCAGTATTCGCAGTATTTTATCCTTACCAGAGTCGCAAAAATTTAATGGCGTTAAATACAATACCAAGGTTGAAGCAACAACAATTTTTGGTAAATTGGTAGGCTATCATAGCATTAAAAATGAATTAGATTCAGAAGTATTTAGCTTGCTGTTTGCTAATAAGAATAAATTTAATAAAATAGCGGAAATTATCACTTATCAAAAAGATGATAAAAGTGCGACTAAAGACCTAGAGGATATGGTTTTTAATAATTTAAAATTAGATAAAATTATCACAAATAAAGCGATTCAAGATTTATTAAATATATCTTTTTCTGGGTTTAACAGTTTATCCATTAAAGCACTTGATAATATCTTACCTTATCAGGAACAAGGGCTTAAATATCATAATGCTATTAAAGAGGTTTATGAGCATCACTCTCATTTTAAAGCCAATAATTTGCAACAATATTTGCGACCACTTAACGAAAAAGAAAACTATCAGATTACTAATCCAACAGTAAAACGCACTTTTTCTCAATTTAGAAAAGTGCTGAATGCAGTTATTCGCAAATATGGTAGTTTTGATGCTATGCATATTGAAATGGCAAGAGAGTTAAAAAATTCTAAAAAAATGAAGTTTGAAATTCAAACGGGACAAAAAGAGTATAAACAAGAAAAAGAGGCGATTCAAATAAAATTTTTAGAAAATTTTGGAGATAAAGGTTCGGGCAGAGATTTATTAAAGTTAAGGCTTTATGAGCAGCAGCATGGTAAGTGTATTTATTCTGCCAATGAACTTAAAATCAATAGATTGCTTGAAGATGGTTATGTAGAAATTGATCATATTTTGCCTTGGAGTAGAACTTTTGACAATAGTTTGAATAATAAAGCACTGTGTCTATCAAAAGAAAATCAAAATAAATCTAGTCAAACACCATTTGAATATTTGGCAAATAGCGATAAAGAGAGTCAAAAATGGCAAGAATATAAAAATTATATTGGCAGTTTTATCAGTGTTAAACAAGCAAAAAAGAATAAATTACTCAATACCACATTGCCTAAAAGACGAGGTAATGATTTGAATTCTGATGATATTGAAAACTCAGAAAGTGGTTTTTTAGCACGCAATCTAAATGATACTGCCTATGCCTCAAAATTTATTAAAAAATTTGTTGAACAGAATTTAGTATTCTCTGATAACTCAAAAATTAAGCAAAAAGTTAAGGTTAGGAGTGGTGCATTGACAAATCAGTTGCGCTATAACTGGGGGATTGAAGAAAAAAACAGAGGTAACAATTTACATCACGCAGAAGATGCGATTATTTTGGCCTTTTCAACGCAAGGTGAAGTGCAAAGAATGTCAACTATTTCCGCTCAAAGAGAAGATTTCAAATACCAAACTGCTGATGAAAGAAGAGTAAAGTTCACCCCACCTTTTACTAATTTTAAAAATGCTCTGGATGAAAGTATTGATAATATTTTTGTTTCATTTGCACCAAGACGGAAAATAGCAGGGGCAGCACATAAGGCTACGATTAAACCAAAGGATACGGGTGGAAAATACAAGTTTTTAGTTAATAATGGTGCGGCAGAAAACGGCACAATTCAGCGTGTTGATGTATTTGTTAATGATAAAAACAAATACCAGTTTATCGTATTTTATCCGGCTGATTTTTATAAAAAGGACTTTCCTAAGTTAGATTTATCGGGCAATAAAATTGATAAAAGTAGTCAATTTTTATTTTCTTTGTTTAAAGATGATTTGATTGAATTTGAAACAAAAAAGACCAAAGCCAAAGATAGCAAGCATTTTTTAGCTTATTTTAAGTATATTCAATCAGATGGGAAAATTGCCTATCAACAACACTACAAAGCAGAAATAGAGCGTAAAAAATCTAATAATAAAAAAGGTTTTACAGATATTTTACTTGCTACAGGGGGTGGTTTAGTATGGCTTAAAAAATACCAAGTATCAGTATTAGGTGATTATGTTGAAGTAATTAATGAAAAGCGCCTACCATTGATTAAAAAAATGCGTACAAACAAGTCTAAAAAACAAAAATAATTATGTCTTGGCAGACGCTGTTAATCAGCAACCCTTGTAAATTATCCATCAAAAATGGCAATATTTTACTTAAGCGTTTAAATGATGAAGATGCACTAATCGCCATTAGTGAGGTATCTGCTATTGTTATTGAAAACCCCCAAGTTACCTTAACTGCGGTTTTTATGGTAAGTTGTGCAAGTCAAAATATTGCGGTTATTTTTTCAGATAAAAAATATACGCCAATAGGCGTATTTCAACCTTTTTATCAGCACAGTCGAATGACAAAACATGCTTTTTTACAAAGAGGTTGGTCTGAATCTTTTAAAAACAGAGCGTGGCAAAAATTAGTGAAAGCCAAAATACATAATCAACAGCAAACATTAGTAAAAATAACTAAACAACCTAATAAGCAATTAAATTTAATTGCATCCAAAGTACAGTCGGCTGATAAAACCAATAGAGAAGCACATGCAGCCACTGTTTATTGGCGAATTTTGTTTGAAAACTTTAGACGCAATAATGCTAATGACATTAGAAATTCAGCACTAGACTATGGTTATAGTATTGTTCGTTCAGCTATTGCTAGAAGTGTTAGTGCCAGTGGTTTTGTCCCAGCATTTGGTTTTCATCATAAAAATGAACTTAATGCCTTTAATTTAGTTGATGATTTGATAGAGCCTTTTAGGCCTTTTATTGATCACGAAGTCTATTTACTTAATCAGTCAAATGAAAGCACTAAATTGACCTATCAAATGCGTACTAATTTAGTTAACATTCTAAATAAGAAAATTATGTTTAAGCAAAAGAAAACAACCTTATTGAATGCCATTCAACAAATGGTTTTTAGCTTGTTGAAGGCTAGTGAAGTCAAAGATATTGATTTTTTATTATTGCCAGAACATGTCCAACCAAAATGATCGCTTCATGCGACTTATTGTATTTTTTGATTTACCCACTAAAACCAAACATGATAGAAAGGTTTATACTGTATTTAGACGATATCTCTTAAAAGATGGGTTTATTATGTTACAGTTTTCAGTTTATTCAAGGGTGTGCAAGGGCTTAGATAGTGTAGAATCGCACTTAAATTATTTAAAATCAATACTACCAACTAAAGGCAATATTCGAATGTTGCAAGTTACTGAAAAACAATATGCACGCATGGAAATATTGCTTGGAACGGTTAAAAAAATAGAAAAAAACGCAGGAAAACAATTGCTATTATTTTGAAAAACACACGCTACAAAACCACACACCCCTTTACTATAAAGGGGTGTGTGGTTTTGTAGTATACCAGACCAGAGAGAGGGAGGGGTCTATAACAAAGTTATTGCTATCATGTATGAGTGATGAAGTATACCAG
>FPHY01000087.1_pt1 | contig 12113 bp, 9 predicted proteins | sample 1057291 | NCBI WGS metagenome assembly FPHY01 (sample SAMEA4473301, study PRJEB15554) | hydrothermal vent metagenome | biome: marine basaltic hydrothermal vent biome; feature: marine hydrothermal vent; material: water | place: Pacific Ocean | collected 2011-06-14/2011-07-23 | depth 1705 m | reverse complement strand
TCACCAAAGACCAAACAAATTGCTAGAGATATTAGTTTGAATAGAAAAAGCCTTATCACCGGAAAAGGTCAAGATATTCAAGCGTTATTGCCAGCTACCACTGAAAACTTTTTAAAAACTTTTGGCACTCGGCTGGTTTATGACCAAGATGGACTACCAACAATCCTTTCGTACGGTTTTTCTTCTTATGTCCCAGATAGCAATAGTCATATTAGCAGCAACCTCAAACAGCGTGCAAAAAAATCTGCAATTAATAATGCAGATGCACAAATTGCGGAATTAGTTAATGGTTATATGAGTATTACAAGTAAGGATACATCAGGCATTGAAAGTAAAAAATATGCAGAAAGAGAGAATACCGTGGGATCTGATACCTTAATAAAAGAAGTTCAGAATATAGTGCAGATAATGAGCGAAAAACTTAAATCTAGTGCCAGTGTTAAGTTACAAGGTATTTCTACACTTAAAAGATGGCGTTTAACGACTAAAAATGGACAGAAATTTGTTGGTGTGGTGCGTTTTTGGAGTTATAAAAATTTAAGAGCAATCAAGAGTCTAAAGTCAGGCGTATTTTATAAGGAGCGAAAAAAACTAAAACCTATCAACTCGTTACAAGATTCAAAAACAATTAATAGTGTTGATGATTTTTAATTTTTAGGAGTGATATCAATGAGAAACAAACTATTAGTTTTACTATTATTATTTTCTACATCATTATTTGCAGAAGTCGAGATTGAGAAGGTTCGTGTATTGGGGTACGGTGTTAGTGCAAATACCGCTATTCAAGAAGCATTAATTGAAAGCTTAAAACAAAGAAAAGGCATTAGTATTAACTCCATCAGAACTTTTGAGAATGATATTCTTGAGTATGCTGAGTCAATTGATGGGCAAAGCAGTAGTGAAGTTGAAATTAACAAATTAATGCAAAGCAAAATCACAGAAACCACTCAAGGAATTATCCATAATTATCGTATTATTGAAAATAACAAGGTTGCTGAGAATGAGTGGGAGGCGGAACTAGAGATTGTTTTTAAAAAATATAAAACCCCAGGCATTTCTCCACACAGTAGACGAAAAATTGCAATTATGCCGTTTAGAACTTTAAAAAATCAGTATCAGATTAATGATAAAATTTATTCTGCTAATGAAACGAGTAGACAGTTTGCACAACATTTAACAAATCATATTACGCACTCTCGTCGTTTTAGCGTACTTGACCGTGAGTATATGGATGAATATCTAAAAGAAAAAAACATAACCTTGTCGAAAAACAGCTCATTAGATGAACAAATGAAATTGGGAGAAGTGTTGGGGGTTGATTATATGATTGTGGGAAAAATAGGGCAGGCTTCGATTGACAAAAACACAGAGTACCTTGATTTAATTGGAGAAACATTAATAACACGAGGTGCAGAGTTTAATGTGGATTATCGTATTATTGTGATGCCTACTCGCCAAATTAAATGGTCTGATACTGTCTCAATGAGTATTGGCAGCAATGCCATGGAGGGGCTAACAAAAAATGCAACAGATAATGTGATACATCAAAGAGTAATGGATTATTTTGCACAAATTATTAGCGATCAATTGCTTGCTAATATTTTCCCAATTAAAGTGATTAACACCTCTAAAAGACTAAAAACTATTACGCTTAATCAAGGAGGTAAATCTCTTAAAGTGGGTGATTTTTATGAAGTTATGGGATTGGGAGAAGAAATGTTTGATCCATATACTCAAGAATCTTTGGGACAAGATGAAGAATGGATTGCAACAGCAAAAATTTCAAAGGTTTTACCGAAATTTTCAAAAGCTAAGGTTACTAAAGGCAATATTGAGGATATACGAAAAGGTGATATTGTCCGTAAACAGCAATTTAATGACACTCAATCAAGTCAAACATTAGATAATCCTCTTTGGAAAGAGCACTAGTCGATGTCTGTAAACACCCTATTTTCCTGTCAAACACTAATCATCTAATGAGTGTTGAATTTATGATGTAAATTTAGGCTTGAGTTTATAGTTCAGTGTTCAATAAGTATGGAAGATGGGTTAATGATTAAACGGCTTTTAACAAAGTATCCTTTCTTAAAAAAAGTCGGTATAATCACGCTTTTGTAATTTTACTGCCCTTTGGCAGTTAAAAAACCAATTGAATTGCGTGTTATTTCGATACTCAATTTATTTTTTAACGAGACCTTGGTCTCAAGTTATCACACAACTTGGCATAGCAGTCAGGGTGCTCTTTGAGAAAGAAGGGTTGACTGCTAGAGGTTGTGGAAGGAGAGGAAATGTTTTTCTCTCGTAACCCTTAGGAGAAATATTATGGCAAAGACAACCATGAAAAAAATGTTAGAAGCAGGTGTTCATTTCGGACACCGAAGCAGATTTTGGCACCCAAAAATGGAGCGCTACATCTATGGCACTCGCAATGGTGTTCATATCATCAATTTAGAAAAATCACTCCCAATGTTTAACGATGTACTTAATTTCGCATCAAAAACAGCGGCAAAAGGTGGTTCAATCTTATTCGTTGGCACCAAGCGTGCAGCAGGCGACATCATTAAGGAAGAAGCAATCCGTTGTGGAATGCCTTATGTTAATCACCGTTGGTTAGGCGGTATGATGACAAACTACAAGACGATTAAAGCATCAATCAAACGCCTTAAAGATTTAGAATTTTTAGCAGAAGAAAACTTTGCCCAATTCGGCAAAAAAGAAGCGTTAATGATGACGCGTGAAATGGAAAAATTAGAGCGTAGTTTGGGTGGTATTAAAGACTTAGGCGGCACCCCTGATGTGGTTTTCGTTATTGATATTGGTCACGAAAAGAACGCCGTTAAAGAAGCGCAAAAATTACACTTACCAATTATCGGTATCGTAGATAGTAACTACAATCCAGAAGGCATTGACTATGTGGTTCCAGGTAACGATGACTCAATCAGAGCCATCGGTTTCTACGCAAGAGAAATTGCAAACGCAGTTTTAGAAGCAAAAGCATCAATGCCTACGAAAAGAACAGAAAAGAAAGTGACTAAGAAAGTTGTTAAAGTTGCTGATTCTAAAGTAGAACCTGTAAAAGAAACTAAAGTGACTCCTGTGGAGGAAGAAAAAGCAGCACCAGTTGCTGAAAAGGCAGAAGTCAAAACTGAGCAATTAAGCAAGGCAGTATTAACTGCAATGAAAAAAACAGAATTGGTTGATCATGCGGCAAAAGCAAATATTGAAGTAGACGCTAGCGATACAAAGCCTGTGATTATCGACAAGATTCTTGCGTAAATAACAATTAAATTAGGAGATTATTATGGCTATTACAGCATCAATGGTTAAAGAATTAAGAGAAAGAACCGCAGCTGGCATGATGGACTGCAAAAAAGCATTGGCTGAAACCAATGGTGATATGGAGGCAGCAATCGACTTAATGCGTACCTCAGGTGCAGTGAAAGCGGCCAAGAAGTCTGGTCGTATCGCAGCAGAAGGCTTGGTAAAAGTTAATGCAACTGACGATGGTAAAACAGCAACTATCTTAGAAGTAAACTCTGAGACAGATTTTGTTACTAAGGGCAAGACATTCCTTAGTTTCGTTGACGCTTTGGGTGCGTTAGCACTTAAAACAACCCCTGCCAACATCGACGCATTCTTAAAAGAAACAATGGAGAACGGCGACTCATTAGAAAAAGCGCGTGAAGATGTCGTTGCAAGCACAGGCGAAAATGTAACTATCCGTCGCGTCCAAACCGTTACAACAGACAGTGGTGTTATTGGCGTGTACAAACATGGTGAGCGTATCGCAGTATTAACCCTGCTAGAGGGGGGCGACGAAGCATTAGCAAAAGACATCGCTATGCACATTGCCGCTTCTAAACCTGAATGTATTTCTGAATCAGACCTATCTGCCGACCTTCTCGAAAGAGAAAAAGCAATCTTCGTTGAGCAAGCTAGAGAATCAGGCAAGCCAGAAGAAATCATCGAAAAAATGATTGTCGGTCGTATGAAAAAATTCGTCAACGAAGTTACCCTTGAAGGTCAAGCATTCGTTAAGGATCCAGACACAACTGTGGCTGCATTACTTAAATCGAATAATGCAACCATCAAGTCATTCATTCGTTTTGAAGTCGGTGAAGGCATCGAGAAGAAAGAAGAAAACTTTGCTGATGAAGTTATGGCTCAGATTAAGGGGGAGTAAATAAATTCCTATCTTTTCACAAAAAAGGCACTTTAAGTGCCTTTTTTATTGGGTAGAATTCAAGCTTTATAAATTTAAAAAGAGACCTTTGCATAAATATGAATAATCATCAAGAATCCTCGTTTCATCCACTTGGCGATTTTTTTAAACCCTGCCTTAGCCCTGGTTTAAAAAAATCGCCAAGTGGACAAAAATTGAATTTTGCCAATCATCTCTATTTATGCAAAGGTCTCAAAAAGTCAGATTCTTCCATTAAATGTTTAAAAGTTTTGTAAACCGTTTCTCTTTTTTCAATGATAGCAACAATTAATACACCGTCAATTGTGGTATGTATAAGGCGAAATTTCCCAATGCGAATTTTGAAAAAACTAGAATATCCTTGTAATACTTCTCCAGTTATATTTTCACTGTCTAATGAAAGTAAAACCGACTTGATCTTTTTTGCGGTATTTTTATCAGATTTATTAAGCTTCTTAAGTTGTTTTAAGGCTTGCTTGGTTAACCTAATATTTTCCATTAAATCACCAGATATTGTGGTGATTGATGTTGTTATTTTGTCGTAAGGCTGTGCTTTTTTATTCAGTGGTTTTGAAGATGTATTACCAGTATTAACTAAACTTCTTTGGTTGAAGCCAATTCTTTGTCTGCGGTAAGGGTTGTCAATTTGGTTTGTAGGATTGAAAGGCAAAAAACTATAAAAATCGTCTCTTGCTGTAACGGCTTTAATGATTCCCTTGACTAAAGGGGACTGATGAACAACTTCTTGTTGTGATAATAGTAACATAATGGAACTCCAATATGCCCCATATGTGGGGCTGTTTTAAAAATAATGCCTATGCATTTCTTAAAAACAGCCCCGCTATTTTCTTTCAAGTTATTTTTATTGGGATGATAGCCCAATCCTGTTATTATACAGATTTTACTGTTGAATTGTTGCTTATTTTAAATTACTTTGTCAATGTCATTGAGTAGATTATCAACTTCATATTTAGGTGCTAGACCTTCTTCAATAGCAAGTTTAGCTGCTTTCCCATATAAAATGTCCTCAAGCCTTATCAATTCTTGATATCTCTTAGATGATAGTACCACCGCTATATCTTTATTTTTTTTAGATATAGTAACAGGATCTTGTTCAGCATTGGTGATAACAGCACTAAAATCTTGTCTTGCTTGTGTTGATGTCATTGTTTTCATTGTATTTTAAATTTCGTTATAACTAATTAATATGTACATAATATAGTATATTTTGTACATTTTATTTTATTTTTGGTCTTGAAGCGCTTTCTTGTATTCTGTTGGGAGCACTAAAACAAAATCATTTAGTGCATTTGCCCAGTCATCCAAAATACGCTTAGCAATCTGTGAACTTGTCAAGTCATAATGAGTTTGAATGTAGTGTTTTAACTCATTTTCACTGCTTTCATCAAACGGGTCTAGATCTACCATTGCACCTGTAGAGAGCATACTGTTAAAAGTTTTGTTTGGGTTATAAACAAAAGCGATGCCACCCGACATACCAGCGGCAAAGTTACGACCGACTTCGCCTAAAATAATGGCTTTTCCGCCGGTCATGTATTCACAACCATGGTCGCCGATACCTTCTACAACTGCAACAGCACCAGAGTTACGCACACAGAAGCGTTCTGATACGATACCTGATAAATACAGTTCGCCACCAGTAGCACCGTAGCCACAAACATTACCTGCGATGATTTCTTCCTCAGCATTAAATGAAACATTTTTAGGCGGGTAAACAATCACACGACCGCCTGATAAGCCCTTGCCGACATAGTCGTTTGCATCGCCTTCAACTTCTAAGGTTACGCCTTGTGCTAAAAATGCACCGAGCGATTGACCAGCAGAACCTGTGAAATTAATATGGATTGCATCATCCTCTAAGTTGTTGCCACCACGAGTTTTGACAATATGTGAAGAGAGCATTGCGCCGACTGCACGGTCAATATTGGTAATTTTAGAATTAAATTTAACCTTATTATTGCCAGTGATAGCGTCTTTTGCTTGCTGGATTAAGTTGTTATCAAGTTGGCACGCCAATTCGTGGTCTTGCGTTTTGGTTTGATAAGTACCAGTATTTTCATGTGGTTTTTGTGCAGGTGTGAGTAATGCATCAAGATTGATAGAACTTTGTTTCCAATGGTCAATGGCTTTATTCATTTCTAACATATCTGCTCGACCCACCATTTCATTAATCGTTTTGAAGCCCAATTCAGCCATAATAAGGCGTAGTTCTTGTGCCACCATAAATAGGTAATTGACCACATATTCTGGCTTGCCTGTAAATTTCTTGCGTAGTTCTTTGTCTTGCGTGGCAATACCAACTGGGCAGGTGTTGAGATGGCATTTACGCATCATAATACAGCCCATAGTAATAAGTGGTGCAGTAGAAAAACCAAACTCTTCAGCACCGAGTAGCACACCGATAGCAACATCTCTTCCAGTTTTCAGTTGTCCATCCGTTTGAATGACGACGCGTGAACGCAGGTCATTCATGACTAGAGTTTGGTGTGTTTCAGCCAAGCCTAATTCCCACGGCAAACCTGCATGTTTAATGGAAGTAAGCGGCGATGCACCTGTACCACCATCGTGACCAGCGATAACAATATGGTCGGATTTTGCCTTGGTTACACCGGCAGCAATCGTACCAACGCCAATTTCAGCCACGAGTTTCACGCTAATTCTTGCGGCTGGATTAGAGCGTTTTAGATCAAAAATTAGTTGTGCCAAGTCTTCAATGGAGTAAATGTCATGGTGTGGTGGTGGCGAAATTAAACCGACACCTGGGGTTGAATGACGAATTTTAGCAATACCTACATCAACTTTTGCACCTGGTAATTCGCCGCCTTCACCGGGTTTTGCACCTTGTGAAACTTTAATTTGGATTTCGTCAGCGTTGTTTAAATAATCAATAGTTACGCCAAAACGACCAGAAGCGACTTGTTTAATTGCACTCCTACGAGAGTCGCCATTCGCATCAGGTGTCCAGCGTTTAGCATCTTCACCACCTTCACCAGTGTTAGATTTTCCGCCTAAGCGGTTCATGGCAATGGCTAAAGATTCATGCGATTCAGCAGAAATAGAACCAAAACTCATGGCACCTGTGGCAAAGCGTTTAACAATTTCTTTAACAGACTCAACCTCATCAATGGCAATTGGGTTGCCTTTTTTGAAAGACATTAAACCACGCAAAGTTGAGTTACGAGTGCCTTCTTCATTGGCATGTTTGGCAAATTTCCAATACGCTGATTCGTCGTTATTACGCGATGCTAATTGTAAATTAGAAATGGCGATTGGATCCCACATATGTTTTTCACCACCGCTACGCCAATGATATTGACCTAAATTATCCAGTGTGTCGCTGTGGTAAGCAAGTTGGTGGCGTTTTTCGCTTTCATTTTGAAGAATATCAAAACCAACACCATCAATGCGAGATGCGGTGCCAAAGAAGCATTTTTCCATCACTTCTTGCGCCAAACCAATAGCCTCAAAAATTTGTGCACCTTTATAAGATTCTAGGGTGGAAATACCCATTTTTGCCATGACTTTGAGCATACCTTTGCCAACACCTTTACGATACGCTTTAATAATACTATCATCGTTGTCACTATCAATAAGTTGGTCGCGACGCGCTTGCCAGAGTGCTTCAAATGCTAAATATGGGTTAATGGCGTCTGCACCAAATCCTGTTAATAAGCAGAAATGATGGACTTCTCGTGCTTCACCTGTTTCAACAATAATGCCAACTTGGGTGCGTTCAGAACAAGCCACAAGGTGACGGTGTAATGCACTTGATGCCAATAGGCTGGATAATGCAACACGATTTTCGTTAATACCACGGTCGGATAAGATGATTAAACTATACCCATCTTTAATGGCTTGCGAGCCTTGTTGACAAATATCATTAAGTAATTCAGCAATCTTTTTGTTTGAATTGGTATCGTAGGTAATATCAATAGTTTTTGCTATCCAGCCACGGTGATTGCAATGCCTAAGTGCGGCTGTTTCTTCATTAGTAAGGATTGGGTGTTCAATCACTAAACGGTGTACATTTTTAGCCTCATTACTTAACAGGTTGCCTTCAGGACCAATAGAACAGCGTAGGGACATAACCACTTCTTCACGAATAGAGTCAATTGCTGGGTTGGTAACTTGTGCAAACAGTTGTTTGAAATAATCGTAAATAATGCGTGATTGATCAGATAAACAAGCCAAGGCCGAGTCATTACCCATTGAGCCAACAGGGTCACGCAATTCTGTAACTAATGGCAATAGCATAAATTGCAAGGTTTCTGTGCTATAACCAAATGCTTTTAAACGATGTATCAAGGTTTCAGGATAAAAACCATGCGCTTCACTTTCACAATGTAATTCTGATAAGTGAATGGTTTGCTCATCTAACCAATCTTGATAAGGGTTTTGCTTAGCAAAGTCTGATTTAATGCGTTCGTCATCAAGTAATTCGCCTTTTTCAAAATCTACTAAGAACATTTTTCCAGGTCGCAATCTGCCTTTGGTCTTAACATTGTCATTTTCCACATCAACCACACCCACTTCACTCGCCATAATCACACGGTCATCATGGGTTAAGTAATAGCGAGAAGGGCGTAAGCCGTTACGGTCAAGCACTGCACCAATATAACGACCATCGGTAAAGGCGATAGAAGCAGGACCGTCCCAAGGCTCCATCACATTAGAAAAATATTCATAGAAGGCTTTCTTCTCATTACTCATATTAGTATCATTCTGCCAAGCCTCTGGCACCATCATTAATACCGCTTCCTGTAAAGTACGACCATTCATCATTAAGAACTCTAACACATTGTCAAAACTACCCGAATCAGAGACTTCGGTTTCAATAACCGGCAATGTTTTGGCTAAATCTTCTTTAAATAAATCGCTTTCCAACACACCCTCTCTAGCGCGCATCCAGTTAAAATTACCTTGACGGGTATTAATTTCTCCATTATGTGACATATAGCGACAAGGCTGTGCCCTGTCCCAAGACGGAAAAGTATTGGTTGAGAAGCGAGAATGCACCATCGCCAAATAAGTCGAATATTCAGGATTTGATAAGTCATCGTAAAAGTTCAAAACCTGCGACCCCATCAACATCCCTTTGTAAACAATAATGCTTGTGGACAAACTACACACATAAAATAATAATGCCTGCGACAACGATTCATTCATTCTAATTTCATTTGAAATCGATTTTCTAATCACAAATAACGCGCGCTCAAACGCCTGTGTATCAATGTCATTCATTTTGCCAATCACCAATTGCTTGATCACTGGCTGAGACTCTCTCGCAATCTTACCGACATCAGCTTTCACCGTATCAATCGGCGTATCCCTCCAACCAATCAGCGTTTGCCCTGCATCGGCAATGGCTTTTTCCACCACTGCAATACAATGCACACGCTGTGTATTATCCTGTGGCAAAAACACATTTCCCACCGCATAATTGCCCTTCGCAACTTCAACACCGAATAAAGATTTAATTTCTTTGATGAAAAATTCCTGTGGAATATCCGTCAAAATACCCGCACCATCCCCCGTATTAACCTCACAACCACAGCCCCCACGATGGTCCATTCGTGCCAACATTTCTAAAGCATCAGCAGTAATAGAATGCGATGATTTTCCTTTGATATGCGCAATAAAGCCCACACCACAGTTTTCTTTCTCGTTATTTGGGTTATACAGTCCGTGTGCTTTTGGTAGGTGTAATAAAGGTGCTTTCATAGTTAAATATTTATCTAAAAAAATGTCTTAATTATAATGTGAGACCCTTGCGTAAATATGAATAATCATCAAAAATTCACTTGTATTTTTTTTAAGCCATACCTATCCTCATTAAAATTGATAAAAATACCTATTGAGTCCCTTGTATAATTTGTATAATTAATCATCCCCACCCTATTTTCAATTATTTATACTTTCCATAAAAACCTAAAGCCTATTATTTATCTAGCTTTTTAATAGAGACCTTTGCATAAATATGAATAATCATCCCTATTTATGCAAAGGTCTCTAATAATTATTAACACTTTAACCCTAATTACAACTGCAACCATTATGAAACACACATACCTCTTACTTTTCTTAACTTTATCAACCTTATCAAACGCTTGGACTATTGAGGGTAGGGGCGATTTTTCACCTGAAAAACTCAATCAAAATGTGTTTGTTATTCATGGGCCATTGGATGAGCCTAATCAGCAAAACCAAGGCTTTATGAACAACCCTGGTATTATCATTGGCAAACAGGGGGTGATTATTATTGACCCAGGCAGTGCTTATAGTGTTGGTAAAAAAGTGATAAAAGAAGTAGAAAAAATTACTCAAAAGCCTATTATTGCAGTTTTTAATACCCATGTTCATGGCGACCATTGGCTCGGTAATCAAGCGATTATCGAAAAATACCCGAACGCTAAAATTTATGCCCACCCACAAATGATTATCGAGGCTAAAAATGGCGAAGGCGATCATTGGGTTGCTCTAATGACGACTCTAACAAATGGCTTAACAAAAGACACGATTGCGACTTATCCAACCGAGGTAACCCAGCATTTGCAGGTGATTCGCCTCGGCTCAGAACAGTTCAGAATCCACAATCCTACTATCACAGCACACACCAATACAGATATTATGATTGAACACATCAATAGCAAGACTTTATTCTTAGGCGATAACGGCCTTGTTCATCGTATGGGTCGTTTTGACAACACCTCTAATATGCACAACAACATCAAAGTATTACAATATGCAACGGACTTAGGTTTGGATTATTATGTGCCTGGTCATGGCAAATCAGGCGATGCAAACCATGCCGTCAAGCCATTTTTGGATTATTTATTAATTGTCCAGAAGGAAGTTAAAAAAGGTTATGAAGAAGATTTAGCCGATTATGAAATCAAACCGATTGCGGACAAAGCGTTAATGGCTTACCGCAACTGGCATGGCTATAAAAGCAATATGGGCAAACATATTGGCAAGATGTTGCGTGAGATTGAAGATTTGGACTAATGCTATTTTCTTAATTTTAAAAGGTAAAAGATTAATAAACCTAAGGCGGCGACAATGTGTTTAATTGAGTGTCCGCTGATAACATCCAATAGTGTAAATACTTGTGCATCAAAATACTCAAAGACTTTAGCAAGAAGATACCCAGCTAATAAATACCAATAAGGTTTTGTGTTATTAGATTGGCTTTTGAAGTTCAATAAAATAATCGGAATAATCAACATTGGCAAAAACTGAACCAAAGCATATAAACGCAAGTCCCCGACTCCATACAACTCACCAATAATCCAATAAATAATTGAGGTAAGCCCGAGTGCGAGCAAAACAGGGAACAGTTTTTTGCCGACTTTCAAATCAATAAATTCGCTAATCACAATAGAAAAAAGCGACATAAATACAATCACCATTGGCAGCCTGTCAAAAAATAGTGTTTTATGGTTTACCTCAAGATGAAAATAACTAGAGCCAAAAAACACCATCACCACGCCAAAAGACATAACGAAATAAAGGTATTTGATATTATGGTTGATGGCTAATCGGTTGTTCTTTAGAAGTGTAAGTGCGTAAATACCAACTAACAGAAAAGGCAGATTGGAAATAACATTGTAAAAATTAGCAATGCCCAGTATGGTTCTGTCATCAACAAAACGATGGTATTCAACGCTTTGGGGAATGGGTGCTTGTAAAAACATCAGCACAAATGCCACAAAACTCATCAGTAAGATTAACTTGATTGTTGTTTGTTGTAATTTTGTCATTCCTGTTCTTCTAGAGACCTTTGCATAAATAGGGGTGATTAGCAAAATGACAGATTTTATTAATTTTAGAATTTTTTAAATCCACTCCTAGCAGGGCTAAGGGTGTTTTTAAAAAGTTTTCAAATTGATAA
>FPHY01000192.1_pt1 | contig 12353 bp, 13 predicted proteins | sample 1057291 | NCBI WGS metagenome assembly FPHY01 (sample SAMEA4473301, study PRJEB15554) | hydrothermal vent metagenome | biome: marine basaltic hydrothermal vent biome; feature: marine hydrothermal vent; material: water | place: Pacific Ocean | collected 2011-06-14/2011-07-23 | depth 1705 m | reverse complement strand
GATGACAATGCCATGCCGATAATAAATAAAATATGGTCCCACCCCAATGGAATCACATGCTCAAAACCAATCGCAACAAACTGCATCAGGCGTTGCATTGTGCTCACGGATTCGGGGTGATTGATATCAATGATGCCACTTGGCTTGCCGTTATTCAGCCAATGCCACGAACTCCAATTGTATTCGTCTTTTTTGAAAACTTGATAACGCAACGCACTATTACCCGATATTTTGTTATATTGCCAAGCGAGTGTTTTCGGCCATTCTTGCAGTTGGGTGGTATAGGTGAGTACAGTTTTTCGGGGGCGTTTTTTGTAGCCGATAATATCGATAAATATTTTTTTTAATTGTAAAACTTGAACTTTGTTATTAACTGTGAGTTGAATACTATTTAAAAATTTTCCTTCGAAACCCTTAAAATTCTGTCGTAATTTCTCTGGTGCCAAACCACGCAATTCATCGTATGCAACTGAGTTTGGTGCATCGGTAGTTTTTTTATACTGCGTGCCGATGCCCGTCATTGCCGCCTCAAGACTTAAATCAATGACGACTTCGATTTTTTTATCAGGATAAATTGAGATTTCTACTAAAGCAGGTTTGACGACATCAGCGATAGATATACTGACTAACAGCCAAAATAAAGCGAAAAATTTAAGCATTTATTTAAGGACACCCGCAGAAACCCCAATACGATTTAGGGGGTGTAAAAAATAGGTTTTTTTCTATCCAAAAATAAGGAGAATAGTCAGCTATTTGACGAGTTTTTGGATAGAAAATAACCTGTTTTATGTGTTTCATAAATTGTGCTGGGGTTAGTCCTAATCTAAAAATAGAAAGTGTGAATATGACGCTAAGCCTTTCTATTTTTAGATTTTTTGTCTAGTTTCTCTTGTTTTTTGCGTTGAATTTCATCCCAATCAATATTTTCACAAGCGTCGCAATGGCGATTAACGATGCCGAATTTGACCAATAATACATACACTTTACAACCTGCACAATAACCAATAATGGCTTCTAGCCACATAAACAACAAGCACAATGCCACCAAAGTTAACACCAACCCAGATGGGACATAATTGACATCAACAGGAATGCTCGTGCCCAATAAATTATTCAACCACAATGCAATCGAGTCAGGATTAAAAAACACGATACACACAGAAATAAAACTTGCACCCATCATCCACGCACAACGCTTAGGGGCAATTGGCTTCCATTCTGGCGCTCTACTAGCTGTCAAAAAACTGGCAATTAAAATCGTCGGTGAAAATCGAGCGCCAATTATTGACATACCTAACAGCATTTCTATCAACGCATACATCAATAATTTTGTTTGTAAAGAATACTCAAACACCCGTTTTGTCGCCTCAACTGCATACAGTATGCGGTCTTCCATATCGGTTTCATAAGTATCTGTGGCAATCACTTCAGACGATACTTCCCAAGTCGGGCCATACACCACATTCACAAAAGTAAACACCATATAAACAGGAATAATCAACAAAATCCCCGCACGAATACGCACAGCAACATCGTTTATATAAATATCGTCCTCGCCTAAATCACGAAACCAAAGGTTTTTAAAAATCTTAAAGAACTTTTCCATAATTAGATTAATTTCCCTGCATAATTCTCAATACCTGGATTATTTTTCACACCCTTAATGGTCGGATGATTAACTTTCTTCAAATCAAGATGCCCTTGCTTACGCAAATAATCCGCTGCCACATCCCACATCAAACGCCCATTACCCACAGAATTTACCTGTGCCCAACCCGATACTTTATAAGATTTATTCGGATCAACTGCCGTGCCTTCATCATCCACAATATTACTGATACGATTACCCAGACCTGCCACTGGATTAATAGTGTAATTTAATCCACCCATTCTCACCATATCGCCACCCGATTGCAAATAAGGGTCTTGCACAAATAAATTCTCAGCAATGCCTTCCAAAATTTCTTTCAACTGTGAGCCTTTCATCTCATTCACATAAGTCTCGCCATAAGTCATTGAAGTATTTGTCATCAAATCTTCCATCGTTACATCGTGTCCCGCTGGCACTGATGTTCCCCAGCGAACGCCAGCTGACATGGCAAAATCTGCGTCGTGTTCTTCACGCAATGAATTTACCAATACTTGGTCCCAAGTACCCATAAAATTACCACGGCGATAAAGTGTTTGCTCGGTAGTGCAGAGTTTTTCGGTAAGGATTTCATTGTAGGTTTTGCCCACACGGTCTGGGTTGTTGCTCATCGTGCTGCTACGAGCCTCAACCACATTTTTGTCGTATTTCGTATTACGCATCTTGTCAATATATGACACAAGCGCCGCATCAGGCTTAATAAAGTTCGTCAAAATCGGCAACATTTTGTAGTTATAACCCACCACTTTATGCCCTTTAATGTCTAAATCCATCACCCCAATATATTTACCCGAACAACCCGCATTTGTTACCACCGTCATACCACCTGCATTCTTAACTTCCACAGGTTTCGGCATTCCGTCATGCGTATGTCCGCCAAAAATCGCATCAATTCCCACCACTTGCGATGCCATTTTAATATCCACATCCATGCCATTATGCGAAATCACAATCACCGCATCGGGCTTTTCATTCTCACGAATATCTGCCACTAACTCAGCCATTTCGTCTTCACGCAAGCCAAATGACCAATCTGGGAAGAAGTATTTTTGTGGATTTGCATTTGAAGTGCGTGGGAACGCCTGACCAATCACGGCAATACGGTGTCCACCGACATTTTTAATCACATATGGCTTAAATGGCAAGGCATCATCTTCATTATAAAGCCCGTTGCCACCATATTTTTCTGTCATCGCAATATACTTATCACCCAACAAAGCGTCTTCCATAATGCGCACATTCTGCCCTAAGAAATCGCCCTTAAAGAAGCCGATATTTTTAAGCGTTTCTTCTTCTTTATAAGTAAATTCCCAATGCCCAACCATCACATCAACGCCGAGCATATTGCACGCCTCAACCATATCTGCACCCCGCGTCCACAATGAGGTGCCCGAACCCTGCCAAGTGTCGCCACCGTCAAGTGTCAAAGTATTTTTCACGCCACCTGCACTCTCACGCAACGAGTCTAAAACAGTTTTAATCTGCCCAAAACCACCGGTTTTTCCGTACTTAGCCGCCAAATCTTCAAAATTATTATAGGTAAACGCATAAGCCTCACGCGAACCCGGCTTTACGCCAATTTCTTTGAGTAATTTATCGCCCACCACATGCGGTAATTTCCCATAAGTTGAACCAAAACCCAAGTTCACATTTGGCTCACGAAAATAATTCGGCAACAAATTACCATGTGTATCAGTAATGTGCAAAATACGCGCATTGCCCGTTTTAGCCACCTCATACATATTATCCTGCGACGATAGTTTATCCGCGTCATTACCACAACCACCAATCAACCCAGCCGTCGAACCAATGCCCAATACTTTAATAAATTCTCTACGCGTTAAAGCCATTGTCTTTCCTCAATAATAAAAATTTGTAATTCTACTGTGTTTAACTATTTAGTGCAAAACTATCACTAAATGATAATATTCTTATATTGCAATCGCTTTCACACCTGCGGTTTCGTTATAATACCCTGTATGAATATCAAACAATTATTGCAAAACATCGCCCCTACCGAATTCGATTTTTCCGTAGAAGGTCTTTGCCTCAACGCCCAACAAGTCCAAAACGGCGACCTTTTTATTGCTTTACAAGGAAAAACAGTCCACGGCTCCGACTACATTGACCAAGCGATTGACAACGGCTGTGTCTGCGTTTTAGTTGATTCAAAAGACATCGAATGTGCTGTCCCCACCATTCGCATTGATGATTTATCCATATATTTACCCGCATTAGCCACCACTTTTTACGATGATGCAACTAAAGTTAATATCATCGGCATCACTGGCACCAATGGCAAAACTTCCGTCGCCTGTTTTGTCTCACAATTATTGACGATGTTAGGCACAAAAAACGGACTTATCGGCACACTTGGCATCAGTAATTCTGAGCAAAATTTCAGTCAAACTACTCCTAATATTTTCACTTTGTATCGCACTTTAGACGGCTACAAAAAAAACGGCATCGACACGGTAGTTTTGGAGGTGTCCTCACATGGCATCGACCAAAATAGAATTGCAGGGCTAAATATTACCCACGCCGTGTTTACCAATCTTACCCAAGACCATTTGGATTATCACCAAAATTTAACCACTTATCAAAAAGTCAAAGAACAATTATTCGCGCTACCGAGCGTACAATCTGTAATTTTGAATAGAGACGACGCCCATTATTTAGATTTTGAAGCTGCCTCAAAAGGCAAAAAAATCACCGATTATAGTTTAGAAAACTTCACCGACATAAAAACTACTGAACAAGGTTTTTTAACTACTCTAAACGGTTATGTTTTTGAAGTTCCCTTTTTAGGAAAATTTAATTTATCCAATATTTTAGCGTCTTTTAATACTCTAAAAGCCCTCGGTTTCAGTGATGAAAAAGTCATTCCGCTACTGCACAAACTCATGTCACCCCCAGGTAGAATGCAAAAAAACCCAGAAAAATTAATATGGATAGACTACGCCCACACCCCTGATGCATTAGAAAATGCCATCACCACTCTAAAAACCCACTACCCAGAACATGCCATCCGCGTCGTCTTCGGTTGCGGCGGCAATCGCGATCAAGACAAACGCAGCAAAATGGGTAAAATCGCCTCCAAACTCGCCAACACTCTCATCCTCACCAACGACAATCCAAGAAACGAAGACCCGCTTGCCATCATCAACGACATCTTAAATGGCATCGATGACAGTTATGAAGTGGATATTACCGAAGACCGCCAACTCGCCATCGAAGGTGCCGTCATTGCCATCGACGAAGAAGAATGTCTACTCATCGCTGGTAAAGGCCATGAAACCACCCAAACCTTCAAAAATAAAACCGTAGAATCCAACGACAACGATATCGTCCTTGCTGCTATTATTGAAGGTGCAAGATTAAAGAAAATAAAGAATAGGCAAGGTTAAAAAATTAAAAAAATGCAGAAACTCCAAAATGTAACGACTTTTTAGATTTTTGGCTGTAGGTGGTTCTATTTTTGGATTTAGGCTACATTAAATGTCGGATATCTCTGTATAATTCACGCTTTAATATTATAATTTTGGAGAAAAATATGAGCGTTTTAGTAACACAACAAGCACCAGATTTTACTTCTGCAGCAGTATTGGCAGATGGTTCAATCGTAGATGATTTCACACTTTCAAGCCTTAAGGGCAAAAAAATTATGTTGTTCTTTTATCCGTTGGACTTTACTTTTGTGTGTCCTTCTGAGATTTTGGCGCATCATCATCGTATGGCAAAATTTGCTGATAAGGGTGTTGAGGTTGTCGGTGTTTCTATTGATTCACAATTTACGCATAATGCGTGGAGAAATACTGACCCGAAAGACGGTGGTTTAGGCAAGATTGACTTTCCATTGGTTGCGGATGTTAATCATTCTATTATGGAATCTTATGGGGTTGTTCATCCAGCGGGTATTGCACTTCGTGCTTCGTTTTTGATTGATGAGGATTTTGTTGTGCGTCATCAAGTAGTGAATGATTTGCCACTTGGGCGTGATGTTGATGAGATGTTGCGTATGGTTGATGCACTGGATTTCCACACCACGCATGGCGAAGTTTGCCCAGCAGGTTGGAATAAAGGCGACGAAGGTATGAAAGACACGCCAGAGGGTGTAGCGGAGTATTTGTCTAAGAATGCTGATAAGCTGTAATTGCGTTAGAGAACTAATAAAAAAGGGAGTGAATGTCACTCCCTTTTTTACACGGAGAAAAATATGAAAAAATACAAATGTATGGTTTGTGGTTGGATTTATGATGAAGCGAAAGGGTCTGAAAAAGAAGGACTTGCACCAGGCACAAAATGGGAGGATGTGGCTGAAGATTGGGTTTGCCCTGATTGTGGCGTGACCAAAGACCAGTTTGAGATGGTGGAGATTTAATGTCAAAAGTACTGATATTGCCAGGTGACGGCATTGGGCAAGAGATTGTCGCGCAAGCGTTGAAAGTGATTGATTTTTTGAATGAAAATTACTCGCTCAATATGGAATTGGTACACGGGTTGATTGGTGGCACGGCGTATGACGAAACAGGCTCACCATTGCCACAGGCTACGCTAGATGTGGCAGCGGAATGCGATTCTATTTTGCTCGGTGCAGTGGGTGGTTATCAATGGGAAAAATTGGAACGGGATTTGCGTCCAGAACGAGGCTTGTTAGGCTTGCGTGCAGAAATGGATTTGTTTTCTAATTTGCGTCCTGCGATTTTATATCCACAATTAGCAAGTGCTTCGACTTTGAAAGAGGAGATTGTTTCGGGCTTGGATTTGATGATTGTGCGTGAGCTGGTTGCGGGTATTTATTTTGGGCAACCGCGTGGTGTCGAAGAGCGAAATGGCGAGAAATATGGCTTTAATACAGCGGGTTACTTTGAATCAGAAATTCGACGCATTGGACATTCTGCGTTCAAAATTGCACAAGTGCGTGACAAGCGTGTTTGTTCGGTGGATAAAGCAAATGTATTAGAAGTGTGTGAATTATGGCGTGAAACCATGGAAGATGTGGCAAAAGACTACCCAGATGTGATACTTTCGCATATGTATGTGGACAATGCGGCGATGCAACTTGTCAAAGCACCGAAGCAATTTGATGTAATGGTAACCAGTAATTTGTTTGGTGATGTATTGTCAGATTGTGCGGCGATGTTGACGGGTTCGATTGGTATGTTGCCGTCGGCGTCGTTGAATAAAGATGGGTTTGGCATGTATGAGCCAATTCACGGCAGTGCACCTGATATCGCGGGGCAAGATTTGGCAAACCCATTGGCGACTATTCTTTCGGTGGCAATGATGTTGCGTTATTCGTTGAATCAAGTGGAACTTGCTGAAAAAATTGAATCGGCGGTTGATAGTGTTTTGGATAAAGGTTATCGCACACAAGATATTGCTAGCGAAGGTGATACCGTTGTTGGCACGAATAAAATGGGTGATTTGATAGTGGAGGCGTTAGTATGAAAATAGTTATCTATTCTACTAATACCTGCCCGATTTGTGTCAAAACCAAAGAGTTATTAAATAAATGGAATCTACCTTTCGAGCAAAAAATGATTGATGAAGACCGCACCTTGATGGCAGAGTTTTCAAAGGTTACAAATGGTGCAAGAATGGTGCCACAAATTGTTATTGACGATAAGCATATTGGTGGATTCAGTGATTTAACTGAATTACATATGGATGGATTTTTTGATTAAATTATAAAGCCTAACAATTTCAAAGAACAAATCTAAATTTCCTTGTTTTAAGCGAGCCAAATGGCTCTTATTAAAAACAAGTGAGTAAAAATGACCATTGAAGACCTTTAGGGTGTCCACAGAAATCCCAGTTAATATGTGATATTTTTTTGAAATTATTTGACAAGTCTTTTGTATAATTAGCAACTGGAATATAAACTAAGATAAGTAGTTTTAACTACCCCATAACATTTGCATATTAGCAATAGCTGCCAGTGAGGCGGTTTCCGTTCGAAGCACGCGAGTGCCTAGCAATAAAGGCTGGCAACCTGCCTGAATGGCTTGATTGATTTCTATTGCGTTGAAACCGCCTTCAGGACCGATTAAAAGGGTTGCGTCGTTGACTGATTCTATATCTAATAGGGTTTTTTCGCAACGGTGGTGTAGGACAAAACCATTGACAATAGGCTGTTGTAGAAAATCGTTTAATTGCATTGGAACAACGACTTCTGGCACGATGGAACGACCAGATTGTTCACAGGCACTGATGACAATTTTTTGCCAATGTTGGTGGCGTTTTGCTAATTTATCGCCTGTTAATCTAACGACGCAGTGATTGGTAAAGATTGGAATGATTTTATTGACACCGAGTTCAACGGATTTTTGAATGAGGAAATCCATTTTTTCACCTTTAGCGATGCCTTGCACAAGGGTGAGATTGAGTTTTGATTCACAGGGATTGTCGATTTTGTCTAAGATTTGGACAATACACTCTTGCTGTGCTTGTAGCACTTCAGCGCGGTAATTTGCACCGTTGCCATTGAATAAAGTAAGAGTTTGCCCCTGTGGAAAACGCAGAACTTTTATTAAGTGATGTGCTGCGTCAGCGTCTAGTATCAATTCTTCATTAATATTTAGTGGGGTATTTTGATATAAGCGCGGATGTTTCATCGGGGTTTACGCTATGCCTCCATTTACGCCAATCATATGCCTGGAAATATAGCTTACAGTATTAATTTTGTGTGACATTAAAAAAACCATTTACCCTACTCCAAAAACAGAAAAAAAACACACCAAACCCAACCGACATAATGATTTCAACAAAAACCTTTTTCACCCATCGGATTTTGAAAACTTTTTAAAAACACCCTTAGCCCTGCTAGGAGTGGATTTAAAAAATTCTAAAATTAATAAAATCTGTCATTTTACTAATTATCCCTATTTATGCAAAGGTCTCTAAAAATAACATTCAATATATTTTATAGAGTATCTCACTTCAAACAGGAGAATGTCAAAACTATAAAATCAAAAGACAGGCTATAATAACACCAATGAAAAACAAACAAAGACAACAAAAATTACTCAATCAATTAGACGACGGTGCGCTGGTAATTATTGCTACTAATCCAGAGCAAACTCGCAATAGTGATGTGTGTTATCCGTTTCGTCCGCACAGTGATTTTTGGTATTTGACGGGATTTACTGAACCTGAATCAGTGGCTGTTTTTACCAAAGACTGTTATACAATTTTCTTGCGAGAAAACAATTCTGAACGAGAAATTTGGGAGGGTGAACGCTTGGGACTTGATGCTGCACCACGGGCTTTAAAGGCAAACAAAGCCTATCCAATTGGTGCGTTGAAAACACACTTACTGCCACTTATCAAAAGTGCAACAACTGTTTATTACGATTTTAAACCTTGTGCTTTGGATGATGCGATTATGGCGTGTTTGGCGGATAGTAAAACACACTCACTTAGCGAATATTTGCATGAAATGCGTTTGTTTAAAGATGAGGATGAAATTACATTAATGCAAAAAGCAGCGGATATTTCAGTAGAAACGCACAAAATAGCGATGCAACAAACTCGGGCGAATTTATTTGAGTATGAAATTGCCAGTATTTTTGATGGTAATTTTAGAAAACACAATGCTGAACATGCTTACACACCGATTGTGGCAGGGGGTGGTAATGCGTGCGTATTACATTATATTAAAAATAATCAGGTACTAAATGACGGTGATTTACTGTTAATTGACGCAGGGTGTGAAGTGCAAGGATATGCTGCAGATATTACTCGCACTTTTCCGGTTAATGGCACATTCAGCAATGCACAACGACAAATTTATCAGATTGTGTTGGACGCACAATTGGCAGCGATTGCTTCAATAAAACCAAATGAAGTCATTACCACGCCACATAAGATTGCTTCACAAATCATTCAACAGGGTTTGATTGGCTTAGGAATTTTGGAGGAAAATGGCGATTTAAAGCAGTTTTATATGCACGGCACGGGACATTGGCTGGGGATGGATGTGCATGATGTTGGGTGTTATCAGCGGGATAAACAAGATAGAGAATACGAAGTGGGGATGGTAACCACCGTAGAACCAGGTATTTACATCCGTAAGAGTGATAAAATCAATCCAATTTATTGGAATATCGGCATTCGTATTGAGGATGTCGTGCTAATTACCGAAGGTGGAAATCGTGTGTTGACGCAGGGGTTGGTGAAAGAAATTGATGAAATAGAAGGATTAATGAGATAAAAAAATGAATATACAGGAAGCAATAAAAGCAGTGATTGCTAGGCAAGATTTAAGTGAAGAGCAAATGCATGGAGTGATGAGCGATATTATGACGGGCAAAACGCAAGACGCACAAATTGGTGGGTTTTTAGTCGGATTGGCAATGAAAGGTGAAACTGTTATTGAGATTACCGCCGCTGCAAAGGTGATGCGTTCATTAGCGACAGGTGTTAGTCTTAACAATCCAAAGCATTTAGTTGATACTTGTGGCACGGGTGGCGATGGCTTAGGCTTGTTTAACATTTCAACGGCTTGTGTATTTGTGGTGGCAGCAGCAGGAGCAAAGGTTGCTAAGCATGGTAATCGTAGTATTTCTTCTAAATCTGGCAGTGCCGATGTTTTGGAGGCGACGGGGGTTAATTTAGATATGACGCCTGAAGCGATTGCAAAATCAATAGATAAAATCGGTGTTGGCTTTATGTTTGCACCCGCACATCATTCGGCAATGAGACACGCCATTGGTGCACGGAAATCTTTAGCAGTTCGCACCATTTTTAATGTCTTGGGCCCGCTGACAAACCCTGCTAAAGCACCGTATCAAGTGATGGGCGTGTATGACAAAAATTTAATCGAACCGATTGCCAATGTATTAAAAAGTCTTGGTTCAAAACATGTGATGGTGGTACATTCTAAAGATGGATTGGATGAGATTTCAATTGCTGATGATACTTTTGTTGCGGAATTGAAAGACGGAAAAGTGATAACTTATACAATCAATCCGATAGATTTTGGATTGTCGCCTGGTGATCTGAATGAAATTAAAGCAGATGATGCAGAAAGTTCATTGGCGTTAATTCAAAATGCGTTAGATGGGAAAGAAGGGGCGGCTAAAGATATTATTGCTTTGAATGCGGGGGCGGCGATTTATGTTTCAGGCGTGGCTGACTCATTGCAAGCGGGTATTGATACGGCTATTAAAATTTTAAACAGTGGCGCAGCTCATCAAAAATTGGATGATTTCGTCAAAGAAAGCACAGGATGTTAATGATGAACAATAAAGAAACTAACCTAATTTGGATTGATTTAGAAATGACAGGTCTATTGCCTGAAAGCGATGTAATTATTGAAATTGCGACGATTGTGACGGATAAAAATCTCAATATTCTGGCAGAAGGTCCAGCACTCGTCATTCACCAAGATGATGAAATTTTAGCGGGCATGGATGAATGGAATACCGAACATCACACCGCCTCTGGCTTGGTTCAGCGTGTTAAAAATAGCAATATTTCTATCCAGGAAGCCGAAACACAAACTATTGCATTTCTTAAAAAATATGTAGATGCAGGTGCTTCGCCAATGTGTGGCAATACTGTCTGCCAAGACCGTCGTTTTCTCTATAACTATATGCCTGCATTAGAGCAATTTTTCCACTATCGCCACATTGATGTTTCTACCCTGAAAGAATTGGCTGTGCGTTGGAAACCTGAGGCAAAAATGATTCGAGAAGGTGAGTCTGCACATCTCGCACTCGCTGATATTCGTGAATCTATTGATGAGCTTAAGCATTATAGAAAGACTTTTATTAATGTCTAAACTGTTACCAATGTTATTTTTATTTTAATTATTAGTTACAATATTAAACATTTTATATGTAAAATTAACATCTTAATTTTACTTTAACAACATAAAAGAGAGAGGATAAAATGAAACTACCAACACCAGAAAGTATTAAATTTGCAAAAAAATCTGCTGAAACAATCAATAATATTGAAATAAAGGCAGAGCCAAAATTTTATTTTGATACAGACAGTAAAAGTTCAAATTCAATTGATGAAAAATTCCTTACCCTTTTAGAAAATGGTGAACACTTAAATGATGATTTTTTATCGATTTAAGCAACACACTTTTCTATGTCCGATCCAATAACAACAATATACAAGCCTCATTATAAAAAAATTTTAGGTGTGTTTGTTAACACACTGCCTCATGCTTACAAGGGCTATACTCAAATCACAGGTATCCAGCATAGTCCAGTTACATTACATGGCGTTCAAGCTGATTTCGAAAGCTGTATCAGCTTCTATCCTGAGGAAATTTTCATTGCTACCTCCTATAAAATCAACACTTATTTAAATGATTTTTCAGTAATGCCAAACGGCTCTATTGATGAATTTAAAATTATTTTCTTTTTGGCAAAAACTATATCAAGTTTCTTAGAAAGAGATGGATTAACAACTGCCTCTAGAATAGTTCTTTCGAGTATGATTGGTATTCTTGATACAAGACTTGCATCTGTTAATGCTAAACGCCCTAAACTCACAGAGCAAACGATTAACTTAATCCGAGATGGAATTTTATTTGAGAAAACAGGGGAAGTTGGTCTTTACTTAACTTATAAGTGTTTATACAAGCACGCCGAAGAAAATCAAAGACACTCCTAAAACTTGGCAATCTCCCGTAAAAATTAACTTATTTTTGCATATTAACTCCAAACGAAAAGATGGTTATCAC
>FPHY01000173.1_pt1 | contig 12453 bp, 12 predicted proteins | sample 1057291 | NCBI WGS metagenome assembly FPHY01 (sample SAMEA4473301, study PRJEB15554) | hydrothermal vent metagenome | biome: marine basaltic hydrothermal vent biome; feature: marine hydrothermal vent; material: water | place: Pacific Ocean | collected 2011-06-14/2011-07-23 | depth 1705 m | reverse complement strand
TCAGAGAGCCTGATATGTTTCGGAATGTGGTTTTTGAAAATAGGGAATAACGTGGTGAAACTTGACAAGCATCACATTGCTAAATCTATACAATTTCAAATAAAAAAACGGTCTTAATAAGACCGTTTTTTTTACTTTATTTCAGTTTTTTTTCATTTTTAAAATAGTTTAAATCTTTTTAAACCCTTTTGTATATAGGGTTTGTATTATATTATTGTATTATAATATAATAATATTATCTAATTATAATATATAGTTGACTTTTAATATGGTTACAGTATAATGCACATTTGTCAAGGGAAATACTTGACGCAAACAAGGCATATCAATAACGATGTGTTAAATTTTATTTGGGAGAATAATATGAAAAAAATTATCGCAATTACTGTTTTAGTAGCAGCAACATCAGCTTCGGCTTTTTTTGGTAACAACAATTCTAATGGTAATAACTGGGGTGGGTCTAACAATTGGGGTCCTATGAACTCTGGCTCAAACTGGGGTCCTATGAATTCTGGTACTAACTGGGGTCCTATGAACTCTGGCTCAAACTGGGGTCCTATGAACGGTGGTTCTAACGCTGGTCCATTTAATGGCGCTCAAAACTGGGGTCCATTTAAAGGTGGTAACAACTGGTTGAACGATACTGATTTTGGTATGAACTTTGACTCTAAGAATAAGAGCGACACTAACGCTTCTGGTGCTGCTGACGGTAGTGCTTCTGGTACTGCTGATGCACATGCCAAAGGTCAAGCTGATGCTTATGCCAAAGGTCAAGCTGATGCTTATGCCAAAGGTCAAGCTGATGCTTACGCTAAAGGCTATGCAGACGCACAAGCTAGAGGTGCTTCTAACAATAGAGGCATTCCTAACAACATTGATAAGTAATGTTTCAGTCTGTTAATTGTTGATTAAATTCAGCAATAGTTAATAAAAAACCACCCTTTAGGGTGGTTTTTTATTGTTCGTATTTTATGTCTTTTGGATTAGGGGTAATACAAAAGTACTAATTCTTGTCTGTTTTAGCGTGCTTAAAAAACCAAGGATAGCAATAAGTATCCTTAATTTTTTAAGCACGCTAAAACAAACAATTATCAACCCGCTTTAGTATTATTACTTTTTATAAATGGTATAAAAGGCAGAAAACGCCCAGTTTTATTTTTATAGTTTTGATAACTGTCGAAACGCTGGGTGAGTAATTTTTCTTCCAAATTAGATTTTAGGATTAAATTAATCAATAATGTTAACATAACAAATTGTGCTATTTTGTGGTCATTGCTTGAAGCAAAGGCAAAACACAGTAGCAATACACTGGTGTACATTGGGTGGCGAATCCAGCGGTAAATACCGCCTATAACCAGTTGATGTTGGTCTTTTAAGGTAGGCACTATATTAAGATTGTCTAACTTCATGGTTATTATTGCACTTAATCCAATCATCAGTCCGATGCTAATTAAGCCGTAGTGAAATGCATTTAATGACTCGAAGCGTGCGTTAAAAATAAAGTAAATAATGCAGCCAAATTGAACAATAACATAAATCATAATCAGAGTAGGTTTTCAATAGTTATAATACGCACTATTATCTCATTATTAAACGAACAAATGCAAATAAACTATGATATTGTAATTATTGGTGGCGGTCCAGCAGGGTTGAGTTTTGCTTGTTCAATGATAGGAGCGGATGTTAAGGTGTTGGTGGTGGAAAGGTCTAATTTAGAGGCAATTTCTCAGCCGACTTATGATGGCAGAGAGATTGCGTTAACACATCAGTCGTTGAATACCTTGACTAAGTTGGGAGTTTGGGCGTTGGTGGATCAGGATGAGGTGTCTTTGCTGAAAGAGGCTAAAGTATTTGATGGCGATTCGCCGTCGTTATTAAATTTCAAAAGTGAGGCGTCAGGTATTGAAGCCTTAGGCTATTTAGTGCCGAATTATCAGATACGACAGGCGTTGTATCAGCGTGTATCGCAGGCGGATAATGTAACAATCATGACCGATGCGACGGTGGAGGATGTGAATTATTGCGAGTCGCATTCCAAGGTAATTTTTGCAGATAAATCAATGGTTGAGGCAAAATTAGTGATTGCGGCAGACAGTCGTTTTTCGGGTATTCGCCGTAAAGTTGGTATTCCGTCAACAATGAAAGATTTTTCCAAAGTAATGATTGTGACTAAGATGAAGCACGAAAAAAGCCATCAGAACATTGCTTTAGAGCGTTTTGATTATGGGCAAACTTTGGCGTTGTTGCCAATGATAGGTAATGAATCTTCGGTGGTGTTGACGGTGAAAACAGAGCAATCTCAGGCGATAATTGAGATGAGTGAAGCAGATTTTAATGCCCAAATGACGCAAGATTTTAGAGGGGAATTGGGGCAATTAACCCAAGTTGGTGAGCGACATTTTTATCCTTTGGTGGGGGTGCATGCAGCCACTTTTATTGCTGATCGTTTTGCTTTGGTTGGGGATGCGGCAGTTGGCATGCATCCAGTGACTGCACACGGATTTAATTTGGGTTTGAGAGGGCAGGATATTTTGGCAACTTTGGTGAAAGAGGCGTTAGAATGCGGACAAGATATTGGTTCAAATGCTTTATTGCGTTTGTTTGAGAAAAAGCAAATACACCTCACTCGTGTGATGTTTTACGGCACCAATGGCATTGTGGCATTATTCACTAATGATGCCCCTATTGCCAAACAGGTCAGAAGGTTTGTATTGAATTTTGCAGAACGCTTTCCACCGATTAAGTATTTAATTACGCAGCATTTAACTGAGTCTAGCAAAGGTTTTCCAGGTTTAAAAAAGTTGTTGCAGAAATAAAATGAGTAACCCAGCACAACTTATGAAACACACAGAACAGCAGTTTTTCTACCTAAAAACCCGTCAAATAATTGGCTATTCCCCTTGTTTTCGGATGGAAAATGCACTCTTTTCACTATTCCCTACGATATATTGGGTTAACGCCATGGTCTCAAAATGGAATTAGCCACTTTTAAAGATAGGTATCAAGCCCTACAAGCATCATTACAGGTAGATTTTTTAGCAAATCCTAATAGTGTGGACAGTTTAGTGCAAAAGCGTAGCGACGAAGTGGATGTCTTATTGCGTGATATTTGGAAGGCGTTTGAGATTAGTGGACAGTTGTGTTTGTCAGCGGTGGGTGGCTACGGTCGCCGTGAGTTGCATTTGCATTCGGATATCGATTTGTTGATTTTAATACCCAATGGTGCACATGACGCACACCAGCAAAATCTCTCTCAATTTCTAACTTTTTTATGGGATGTTGGGCTTGAAGTCGGACATGCCACTCGTGATATAGCGGATTGTGTGGCGAATATTCACGATTTGAGTGTTGCCACGAATTTATCCGAGTCTCGTATTTTAATTGGCAAAGAGTCCTTATTTTTAAGGATGAAAGCGATGATTAAGTCAAGCGATTGGTCGTCTCGTTCCTTTTTTGTCGGCAAACAAAAAGAACAGCAAAACCGCCATTTAAATTATTCCAATACTGCCTATAACTTAGAGCCTAATCTAAAAGAAAGCCCCGGTGGGTTGCGTGATATTCAAACAGTGGCATGGGTGGCAAAATGGTATTTTAATGTGGATTTACTTGCTGATTTGGTGGAGAAAGAGTATTTAACCCAAGGCGAATATGATTTATTAATAGCAGCACAGTCGTTTTTGTGGAAAGTGCGTTTTGCTTTACACACTATTGCCAAACGCCGTGAAGACCGAGTGGCTTTTCAATACCAACGCGAGGTGGCAACGGTATTAGCGTATGTTGATGATGATAACAATGGCGGCTCAATGGCAGTGGAACAATTGATGCGTGATTATTATCAAACAGCGACCAAAGTGGCACGATTAAATGATATTTTATTGCAATTATTTGAAGAAAATGTATTGCATACACAATATTTGAACGAACGCTTTGCCATTAGTCATGGTTATATTTATATGACCGATAGCAAGGTATTTAGTCAGCATCCCTCTGCTTTTATTGAGATTTTCTTGTTGGTGGCAAAGCACAATTATGTCAGTGGCATCAGTGCGGATACACTCAGACAGATGCAAACGGACATTGATTTAATTGACAATAATTATTATAAAAAACGCCAAAATAATCGCTTATTTATTGAGTTATTACAGCAGAAAAAAGGGGTGAATAAGGCACTCAAGTTAATGAACCGCTATGGTGTGTTAGAGCATTATATTCCTGCTTTTGGCAAAATAACTGGCTTGATGCAATACGATTTATTCCACGCTTATACAGTGGATCAGCATACCTTGTTTGTGATTCGCAACCTTAGGCGTTTTTTTGTCAACGAGTTTGCCAAAGAGTTTGATTTATGCAGTGAAATTGCACAAAACATTAGCAAGCCTGAGTTGCTATTTTTAGCGGGTTTATTCCATGATATTGCCAAAGGGCGAGGGGGCGATCACGCAACTTTGGGGGCAAAAGATGTGCAAGTTTTTCTTAAACATCATCGCTTCAAGGCTGAGGATATTGCTTTGGTATCAGGGCTTGTTGCACAGCATTTATTAATGACGCAAGTGGCACAAAAACAAGATTTAGAAGATTTTGAAGTGATTCAAAAGTTTGCCAAAAGTGTGAAATCAGTTGAATTTTTAGAATTTTTATATTTGCTTACAGTCGCAGATATTCGTGCCACCAAAGCCGACTTATGGAATGGCTGGAAAGATTCTTTACTCAAAAAACTGTTTTATAAAACCAAAGAACAATTACAAAGCCAGCCCAAAGCACCGAGTGCAGACAGTGCACTGCAAGAGGTTAAACGGACATTAGATCAAGCAATAATGCAGCAGGGCTACGATGGTGAGCAGGTGGATAAAATACTTAATAGCTTGCCAAAGGATTATTTTTTACGCTATCAAGTGGACGATATTTTGTGGCATTTGCAATTATTGTCTAGGAAAAGTAACAAGGCAATCAGAGTATCAAGTCATTTATCGGAACACAATGTAGTGGATATTTTTGTCCATAGTGAGGATTTTAAAGGCTTGTTTTTTAAATTGGTCAGTGTGATTGAAAAATTAGACTTGGATATTGTTGATGCAAAAATTCTAACCAGTAAAGATAATAAGGCTTACAACACGATTAGCGTTCTGCAAGATGAGCGTTTAGAAAACATCGATATTAATCAGATGGTGGAAGAGGAGTTAACAAAATTGGTGCAAAGTGGTGCGGATGTTGGGCAAATGAACGAGAAATATACCTATCGCCATTTTGATCACAAAATGAAGATTGACTTTGCTCGTAATGACCGATGGTACTTGACCGAAGTGGAGGTCAGTGTGATTGATAAACAAGGCTTATTGTCTAATATTGCTCATATTTTTTACCAATTGGACTTGCATTTAGTTAATGCGCGAATTTCAACTATGGGTGAACGCGTGGAAGATGTATTTTTTATCAGTAATGCTGAACATAAACCGCTTAGTAAAGCGGAAGAAGCGCAATTAAAACAGTATTTACAAGAAAAATTATAAAATAATAACTTGACCTGCAAAAATAACACTATAATGCCCACAAATTCAATGCTTTTTCTAGCGACAACAATCCAAAATAAAAAACAATCCAAAATAAAATATGAGCGATAAAATCAAAGTAGTAACAGACGATTCTTTTGAGGCTGATGTGGTTAACGCATCACCTGCAGTTTTAGTTGACTTTTGGGCACCGTGGTGTGGCCCTTGTAAGGCATTAGCACCCATATTGGACGACATTGCAGATGAATATGATGGCAAGATTGTCATTGCTAAGGTTAATATAGATGAAAACGACCAAACCCCACCAAAATACGGTATTCGTGGCATACCAACCGTATTGTTATTTAAAGAGGGTGCAGTTGTAGCTACAAAAATGGGGGCTTTATCCAAAGCAGAACTAAGCGCCTTTATTGATGCCAATATTTAAAATGTGGATTTAAACCCACAACATTAACCTAACTTTTTAACCTTTTATTTGCTATTAAGCAACCCTTAACCGTTAGTCATTCTGACTGATATCAACAACTTCTACCCTTGGAAATAATATGAAATTATCTGACTTAAAACGCTCTACGGCTGCCGAATTATTAGAATTGGCACAATCTCTTGGCATTGAAAACATTGTCCGAGCCAAAAAACAAGCCCTTATTTTTGCCATCTTAAAAGACAAGGCAGCTAACGATGAAGAGGTGATAGGTGATGGTGTATTGGACATATTGCAAGAGGGCTATGGCTTTTTAAGGTCAGCAGATGATTCTTATGTTTCTGGGCCTGATGATATTTATGTTTCCCCTAATCAAATTCGTCGTTTTAATTTATCAACGGGCGATGTGGTTTCTGGCAAGATTCGTGCCCCTAAAAAGGGTGAAAAGTATTTTGCCTTAGTTAAAGTTTTTGAAGTCAATAATGAAGACCCAGACAAGATTAAAAACCGTATTCCCTTTGCTTCACTTACGCCGTTACACCCTGATGAACGCATCAATTTAGAGATTGGCAATGGTGGCACCGAAGACATTACTGCCAGAGTCATTGATTTAGTCGCTCCTTTTGGTAAAGGGCAAAGGGGTTTATTGGTTGCACCGCCTAAGGCAGGTAAAACCATGATTATGCAACATATTGCTTCTTCTATTTCTCGCAATCACCCAGAGTGTGAATTGATTGTTTTGTTAATTGATGAACGCCCTGAGGAAGTAACAGAAATGGCACGCTCTGTGCGTGGTGAGGTGGTGGCTTCAACTTTTGACGAGTCTGCCAAACGCCATGTGCAAGTGGCAGAAATTGTGATTGAAAAAGCCAAACGCCGTGCTGAACAGGGCAAAGATGTGATTATTTTATTAGACTCTATTACCCGTTTAGCCCGTGCTTACAATACTATTTCACCGTCTTCGGGCAAGGTATTGACGGGTGGTGTGGATGCGAGTGCGTTGCAACGGCCAAAGCGTTTTTTTGGTGCGGCAAGAAACATTGAAAATGGCGGCAGTATCACTATTATTGCCACCGCTTTGATTGACACGGGTTCTAAAATGGACGAAGTAATTTATCAAGAATTCAAAGGCACAGGTAATATGGAGTTACATCTTGAGCGTCGTTTGAGTGAAAAACGCATCTTCCCAGCCATCAATATCAACGCTTCTGGCACACGCCGTGAAGAGTTGATTACCAATGAAAAAGAACTGCAAAAAATGTGGATTTTACGCAAGATTTTGCACTCGATGGACACCGTGGAAGCGGCAGAATTTTTAATTGACCGTTTAAAATTAACCAAAACCAACGATGAATTTTTTGCTTCAATGGCACAGAAAAAATAAAACTCCTGGTTAAATTTCTTTATACCATTTATAAAAACTAATGATACTAAAAACGAGCGGATAATTGTTTGTTTTAGAGGGCTTAAAAAATCAAGGATACTATTGCTATCCTTGATTTTTTAAGCCCTTTAAAACGGACAATAATTCGTGCTTTTGGTGTCATTAGTTTTTATAAATGGTATTATACTTTACCCTATGAAGATATTCGGAAAAGCCTCTGCTTTTAAACAAGCTTATTATTTAATTGACTTACTTATTGCGAAATACTTAATGCGTAATGTGTGGGTAATATTAGGTGCAATTTTTTTAATTATCAGTCTGGTGATTTTTGGCAATCAGGTGGTGTCAATGGTGAAAGACAGTCTGAAATATGGCATTCCTACCACTGATTTACTGCCGTTAATTACTTTCAATATGATTAGAGATGTGCCTCTAATTCTATCTCTGTCTTTATTTTTAGCCATTACTTTGGCAGTTAGTAAACTCTATAAAAACTCGGAAGCGATTGTAATGAATTCGTTGGGGGTAGGTGATAAGCACTTTATGGTGTTTATTCAGCCAGTGGTATTACCGATTTTTATCTTTATTTTATTGCTGACCACATGGGTAGTGCCTTGGACTAAGCAACAAGGCAGTTTGATTATAAACCGCAGTAACAACACTTCAGAATTTACTTTTATTAAACAAAAAGAATTTCAAAAATTCAAGGGTGGTGATATTGTTTTCTACGCCAGTAAAGTAGAGGAGGGGGCTGAAGGCACACAGCAAATAATGGAAGAAGTATTTATTTACGCCGTAGTGAATGGCGAGCCTATTATTACTTTGGCAAAAGAAGCGCAAAAATACACCGATTTAAACACCAATAGCATCTACCTGCGCCTTAAAGAGGGCGTGCGTTATCATGGCTTTCCAAGCGATACCAATAAACGCATTTTAAACTTTGATTTGTATGATTTACAGATTGTAGAGGGTGAGCAGCAACAGGATAAGACGGTTTTCACCCAAATAGAATCACAGAGCACGATTGATTTATTCCATTCGAACAATCTGAAAGATGCAGCCGAATTTCAATGGCGTATAGCACAACCACTGAGTGCCTTTATTTTGTCATTATTGGGTGTGTTATTGGGTAAGACCTCCCCTAGAAATGGAAAAAATCTGGGGGTGTTATTTGGTATTGCTATCTTTGTTTTGTATAACAATGCCTTGATAATGGCTAAATCGGCTTTGGAACACGGAGAAACTTCTGCGTGGGTTGGGCTTTGGTGGGTGCATTTACTGGTGTTGTTGTTGATTTTTATTTTGTATGGCTATCGACACGAAAAATTCAGAATACTGGCACGATTCTTACCAAGGAAAGTGTAAAATAATCTCAAGTTTTTTTAAAGGAATTAATATCGTGTCCCAACCTAGTAAAACCCTAGAAGTTTTTGATAACCCAAATCCTGAACGAGCGTATGTTATTCAAATTGATATGCCAGAATTCACTTGCCTATGCCCAAAGACGGGTCAGCCTGATTTTGCTACTTTGCATTTAGAGTATATCGCTGATAAGGCTTGTATTGAATTAAAGTCTTTGAAGATGTATATTTGGTCGTTCCGTGATGAGGGTGCTTTTCACGAGGCGGTAACCAATCAAATTTTAGCAGACTTAGTGGCAGCCACCGACCCCCGTTTTATGCGTTTGAAAGCCATTTTTAATGTGCGTGGCGGTGTTTATACTACTGTTATTGCCGAACATCAGCAAGCAGGTTGGCAACCAAAACCTAGTGTTAATTTATAATTTGATTCCCTTGCATTATAATCCAGCATAATCTATGAAACACATAAAACAGCATTTTTGCCATCCAAAAACTCGTCAAATAACGGGTTATTCCCCTTGTTTTTGGGTGAAAAATGCACTATTTTCACCATTCCTCCCTGCGACGCACTGGGTTAATGCACGGGTCTCAATTTGAAAAACTTATTTAACAAAATATTTAAAAAAAGCAACAATTTTGCTAGTGGTAAGCCTGTCCGTCAACACATTGAGTTTGATGATAAGCTGCTAGACAAAAATGCAATTAAAGTGATTAAAACCATTCACAAAGCAGGCTATGAAGTGTATTTAGTCGGTGGTTGTGTCAGGGATTTATTGCTTGATTTAAAGCCAAAAGACTTTGATATTGCCACCAGTGCCAAACCCGAACAAGTGCATAAACTCTTTAAACGCTCGCGTTTGATTGGCAGGCGTTTTCGCTTGGTGCATGTGTTATTTGGTGCGCGTGATTTTCTGGAAGTTGCTACTTTCCGTTCTGGTAAGGTCAAAACCGCTAAAAATGGCGTGATTGTGCGAGACAATCATTACGGCAAGATAGAGGATGATGTGGTGAGACGCGATTTTAATATCAACGCTTTGTATTATGATATTCACAAACAAGAAGTGATTGATTATGTCGGTGGCTTGACAGATATTAGAGCGGGTGAAATCCATGTGATTGGCAATGCCACAAAACGCTTTGCAGAAGACCCTGTGCGTATGATTCGTGCCATTCGTTTTGCTGAAAAACTCGGCTCAGAAATGAGTGAAGAAATTAAAACTGCCATTCTTAAACAAGCGTCTTTACTGGGTAATGTTTCTTCGGCACGATTGTATGAAGAGTGCATCAAATTGTTTCAAAATGAATATTCATTTGCAGTGTATGAGCAATTAGAAAAATACGGTTTACTCCGATATTTATTCAAACAAACGCATAAAAATGATTTTATTAAAAAGGCGTGTAATAACACTTCTGAGCGTATTAAACAAGGCAAACCTGTTACCCCTGTCTTTTTATTTGCCGTGTTTTTATGGCAGGCACAAAATGAACGCTTTGCCTTGATTAAAAAGCAACAACGCTCTTTCCATTTGGCGCAATTACAAGCCTGCGATGAGGCGATTATCAACCAAATTAAGCAAGTGTCTATGCCGCGTTATATAACGACAAAAATGCGAGATGTGTGGATGATGCAGCATAAATTAGAAAAGATGCAGCCTAAAAAAATACAGTTTTTGCTGGAACACCGGGGGTTTAGAATTGCGTATGATTTTTTGGTATTGCGTTCACAAAGCATCAACCCGGAACTTAAAGAAACAGCAGATTTTTGGACTAAAGCACAGCAATGATAGGGTGTTGTTGTTACAATGCTAAAATGTGCTGTTTACCTACATTCAGAGAAATAATATGGCGAAAAAATTTGATTTTAACAAAGGTTTAGAGGAACTGGAGGCTATTGTGCAAACAATGGAAGATGGCGATTTAAGTTTAGAGGATTCACTAAAATACTTTGAGCAGGGCGTTGCACTCACGCGTCAATGCCAAACAGCACTTAGCGAAGCTGAGCAAAAAATTGCATTACTCAGTGCTGATGACAATTATCAATCTGAGAGGCCTTTAGACGCATAATGAATTACACAGAGCGCGTCAATCAGCATTTAGATAAATATTTGTCTAATCAGGGCAGTTTAACCGAGGCAATGCGTTATAGTGTTTTGTCAGGTGGTAAGCGTTTTCGACCAATCTTAACTTATACAGTTGCTGATACTTTTGATACACCGCTTGATTTAGCAGATTCCAGTGCTTGTGCCGTTGAGTTAATTCACGCTTATTCTTTGATTCACGATGATTTACCCGCAATGGATGACGATGATATTCGTCATAATCAACCTGCTTGTCATAAGCAATTTGGCGAAGCACAGGCTATTTTAACGGGTGATGGCTTGCAAGCTTTGGCGTTTGAGGTGTTGGTGAGTAATCAGCAGTTATCAGCAGAAGTGAGAGTTGATACGCTGCAAGCACTTACTCACGCTGCCTTTGAGATGGCGGAGGGTCAGTCGATTGATTTAAATGCAGTTGCACAGGTCATTGATATTGATGCTTTGAAAAATATGCATCAGAAAAAAACAGGTGCTTTACTCAGTTGTGCCGTGCAATTAGGGGTGTTGATTTCTGATTGCAGAGCACAAGATGCACAAATATTGGATAACTTTGCTAAAAATATTGGTTTAGCGTATCAAATTCAAGACGATGTATTGGATGTGCTAACGCCTGAAGAAATATTGGGTAAAAGGCAAAATTCTGATGCAAATAAAGGCAAACCAACTTACCCTACTTTACTAGGTTTAGAGGCATCACAAGTAGAGTATGAAAGATTGTATCAGTGTGCATCAGATGATTTAAGTGGACTTAGTGTAGATGCGGGGCGTTTACAGGCTTTAATTCAACAACTTAAAAGCAGAATGTTTTAATATAAGACCTTTAAACTCGTCTTATTCTTGGTTTTTTAAGTGCACTAAAACAGGCAGGAGTGCGTGCTTTTGTCTCATTATTTTTTTGACAATGGTATCACTAATCTACAAATTTAACCCGTTGCCCAAGCGCCTTGGACAATGGGTATAATACCATTTATAAAAAATAATTATACTAAAAAGTGCTGATAATTGTTTGTTTTAGCGTGCTTAAAAAATCAAGGATACTTATTGCTATCCTTGGTTTTTTAAGCACGCTAAAACGGACAATAATTAGTGCTTTTGTATTATTATTTTTTAAAAATGGTATAATACACCGCTCACATTCAATTAAAGGCACACAATGAAAATAGCGGTCGCTGGTATGGGTTATGTAGGGCTTGCAAATGCTATGTTATTAGCACAGAATCATGAGGTGGTTGCCCTTGACATTGTGTTTGAAAAGGTGGCGCAACTTAACCGTAAAATATCGCCGATTGAGGGTGTTGAAATTGAAGATTTTTTAGTTAATAGAAAGCTTAATTTTAAGGCTACTGTGGAGGTGATGGAGATTAATCCGGATGCGGTGATGGTGATTAAATCAACTGTTCCTGTGGGTTATACGCAGAGTGTTAAAGATAGGTTTAATTGTGATAATATCTTGTTTTCCCCAGAATTTTTACGCGAGGGTAGGGCGTTGTCCGACAATTTGTATCCGTCACGCATTATTGTGGGAGGTGAGTCTGATAAAGTGCGGGTTTTTGCTGTTTTATTGGATATTGGTCTGTGTTTATGGCAAAATATCTTGATGCTGAATCGACACTATTGGACAGTTATATTGATAATGACACTATTGTAAACTTGGCAAAAACAAACGGCGTGGATTTTATCA
>FPHY01000069.1_pt1 | contig 12842 bp, 12 predicted proteins | sample 1057291 | NCBI WGS metagenome assembly FPHY01 (sample SAMEA4473301, study PRJEB15554) | hydrothermal vent metagenome | biome: marine basaltic hydrothermal vent biome; feature: marine hydrothermal vent; material: water | place: Pacific Ocean | collected 2011-06-14/2011-07-23 | depth 1705 m | reverse complement strand
TTTAGGCGGTGCGTGGGATTCATTAGGTGAGCATAAAAAAGCCATTGATTATTATGAGTTAGCACTGGCGAGTGATTTAAAGACCTATGGTGAGCAACATCCTGCTGTAGCAACTAGGCACAATAATTTAGGCGGTGCGTGGGATTCATTAGGTGAGCATAAAAAAGCCATTGATTATTTTGAGTTAGCACTGGCGAGTGATTTAAAGACCTATGGTGAGCAACATCCTGCTGTAGCAACTAGGCGCAATAATTTAGGCAGTGCGTGGCATTTATTAGGTGAGTATAAAAAAGCCATTGATTGTTATAAAGAGGCTTTGACAATATTACATAAGGTATTTGGAGATGAACATCCAAATATAAAGACAGCTCAAGAGAACTTAGAAATAGCGATAGAAAACCTAAAAAAGAAGTGAAAAAAAGGTGTTATCCTGAGAGTGTAAATCAAACCATTACAAAATACAGGGGAAATAGCAAAAAACCAGCGTTAGAAACTGGCGTGAGATTTACCCTTAATTATGTGTCTTTTTTGATGAGATTATGGAAAAATACGAGAAATAGTTGGGTGGTGGTAAGGTGGGTTTATGCAGTTTGATTTACGCTCTCAAAAACTTTGAAAGATTGGAATCAAGATGGGAAGTTGTGTGTTGTGTAAAGGTCTTTAATTGTTGAAATATTCACCATTAACAAATAAAAGGGTGGTGTCTTTATTTTTTAAGTGGGCAATTTTACTTACAGAGTGGGAGGTAATGGGTTTGTTCGGGTATTCGTATTCAAGTTCTTGCAAAATTTGAATGTCGCTGGGGTCTAATTTGGTAACGAATTGGGCGAATTGTTCGGCACTGATATCGAGTAATTTTTGTGCTTGCTTGATGGCAGATTCTGGGATTAAATTTGGGTCTTGATTTTCTTGCCACTCTGGGTCTTGGTAGTAAATATCTGAATTTTTAGGTCTTGTCTTGTTGATGAATTCATGTAGTTCTTGGGTGTGATAAGCACGGTAGCCAAAGGATAAAGTGGTGCAGTTATCATCTAAACTGATGCCGTGGTGGGCAATTTTAGGTGGTATGTACAAAATATCGCCAGGCTTAACATCAAAGACTTGTTCGGAGGTGAATTCATTCATAATTCTAAGAGGTACATTGTCTAAATAATTATCCATTTCGCAGTTTTTGCTGCTTAAATGCCAGCGTCTTTTGCCTGTGCCTTGTAATAAAAACACATCGTAATGGTCAAAATGTGGTCCGACACTGCCACCTTTTGCTGCATAAGAAATCATCACATCATCAAAACGCCAACGAGGAATAAAATCAAAATGTTGAATTAAATCGTAGACTTCATTGATGTATCTGTCTACACCTTGCACTAGTAGTGTCCAGTTTTGTTCGGGTAATTCGGCGAAGTCTTGTTCGCTGAATGGACCATTGCGTAAAGACCAGTTTTGTGTTTTTGTTGAGCCGGTGATTAAGCGAGATTCAAACTCTTCTTCGAGTGCTAAACCTGCTAATTCATCGGCAGGCATCGGCGAGATGAAGTTGGGTAATGCTTGTTTGATTAACAAAGGTTTTTTTTGCCAATATTCTTTTAAGAACTGTGCTTGTGAGATTTCGCCAAAATGTATCATTCGCTTATTTTAATTTAGTTTTTAAGTTAAAATAATTCCATTCAAAACAAAAAAGGAAAAAATATGTTTGCAAAATCACAAACTTTAGCCAAAGTAGACAGTGTTATCGCAGATGCAATTAAATTAGAAGAATCCCGTCAGGAAACGCATATTGAGTTGATTGCTAGTGAAAACTATACTTCTGTAGCAGTGATGGAAGCACAAGGCTCACAACTGACGAATAAATATGCGGAAGGCTACCCAGGAAAGCGTTATTATGGGGGGTGTGAGCATGTGGATGTGGTTGAGCAGTTGGCAATTGAGCGTGCTAAAGAATTATTTAGTGCGGATTATGTGAATGTGCAGCCACATTCTGGCTCACAGGCGAATGCAGCGGTTTTTCAAGCATTATTAGTGCCAGGCGATACGATTTTAGGTATGAGTTTGGCGCACGGTGGGCATTTAACCCACGGTGCGGCACCGAGTTTTTCGGGTAAAAATTTTAATGCTATTCAATATGGTTTGGACGAAAATACAGGCGAAATTGATTACGCTCAAGTAGAGGCGCTTGCTAACGAACATAAGCCAAAAATGATTATTGCGGGTTTTTCAGCTTATTCTCGTGTGGTGGATTGGCAGCGTTTTAGGGATATTGCTGATTCAATCGGTGCGTATTTAATGGTAGATATGGCACATGTTGCTGGTTTAATCGCAGCAGGAGAATATCCATCCCCAGTCGGTATTGCTGATGTTACAACGACCACAACCCACAAAACTTTACGCGGACCTCGTGGTGGTTTAATCTTGGCAAAAGCCAACGCAGAAATTGAAAAGAAACTCAATTCTGCTATTTTTCCAGGTATTCAAGGCGGTCCATTAATGCATATTATTGCCGCTAAAGCTGTTTGTTTTAAGGAGGCAATGAGTGATGATTACAAAGCCTATCAAAAACAAGTGAAAGTCAATGCTCAAGCGATGGCAAATATTTTTATTAAACGAGGTTTTGATGTGGTTTCAGGTGGTACAGATGACCATTTATTCTTGGTTAGTTTCATTGAGCAGGGTTTAACGGGTAAGGCAGTTGATGTCGCATTGGGTAAGGCACATATTACTGTTAATATGAATGCTGTTCCAAATGACCCTCAATCTCCATTCATTACCAGCGGCATTCGTATCGGCACCCCAGCTATAACAACCCGCGGTTTTGGCGAAGCCGAATGTAGCGAGTTGGCTTCAATGATTTGCGATATCTGCGATGACTTAGGTAACCAATCTGTCATTGAAGGAGTTAAGGTTAAAGTTGCCAAACTTTGTGAAGCTCATCCAGTTTACGGTTAATTAAGGAGATTGATAAACTAATGGAGACCTTTGCATAAATATGAATAATCATCAAAACACCATCTTTCATCAATTTGAAAAGGTTTTAAAAACACCCTTAGCCCTGCTAGGAGTAGATTTAAAAAATTCTAAAATTAATAAAATCCGGCATTTTGCTAATCATTCCTATTTATGCAAAGGTCTCTAATGGACAAAGATGGCGAAAACTAAATCCGAATTTGTCTGCCGAGAATGTGGTGCATCGTATCCTCAATGGGGTGGGCAATGTTTAGAATGTAAAGCATGGAACGCTTTAGAAGAAATAGTTTTGTCTAAGGTAACCTCGTCAAAGCCAGAAAGCTTGCAAGATTTACCCCCTTCAAAAGTACAAAAATTGTCCGAAATTAAATTAGAAAGCAAACCTCGATTAACCACAGGACTCACAGAACTCGACCGAACTTTAGGTGGTGGTTTGGTAGATGGTTCAGTCGTCTTAATCGGCGGTGACCCAGGTATCGGCAAATCCACGCTGATTTTACAAGCGATGGCAACTATCAACAAAGACAATACCGCTTTATATGTCAGTGGCGAGGAATCTGCACAACAAGTCAGTGATAGGGCAGTACGCCTCGGCATTAAAGAAGATGTGCTGCTTTTAAATGAAACGCATTTAGAAAAAATTATTAAACTTGCCAAAGAAATCCAGCCAAAAGTTATCGTTATCGACTCCATCCAAACCATGGTAACAGACGGCTCAACCTCTGCCCCTGGCTCGGTAACGCAAGTGCGAGATTGTGCTGCACAATTGACGCAATACGCCAAGCAAACCAACACTATTTTATTTTTAATCGGACATGTGACTAAGGGCGGTGCATTGGCAGGTCCGAGAATTTTAGAGCATATAGTTGATTGCGTTTTGTATTTTGAAGGTGATGCTGGCGGACGCTACCGCATTATTCGTGCGGTTAAAAACCGTTTTGGTGCTGTGAATGAAATTAGCGTTTTTGCAATGGGTGAAACTGGATTAAAGCAAGTGGAAAACCCGTCCGCCATCTTCCTGTCCAACCAATCTAAACCCTTGCCAGGTTCAATGGTAATGGTTACTCGAGAAGCTACTCGCCCTTTAATGATTGAGCTTCAAGCTTTAGTTGATCAAGCCAATGGCAATCCAAAGCGTGTCTGTGTTGGATTAGACCAAAACCGCCTTGCTTTGCAGCTTGCTATTCTGCATAAGCACGGCGGTATTGCTACTTTTGACCAAGATGTATTTGTGAATGTTGTTGGTGGTATTAAAGTGGGTGAAACTGCTTCTGATTTGGTGGTAATGCTAACTATTATGTCCAGTCTCAGAAACAAAATCATCCCTAATGACTGGATAGCTTTCGGTGAAGTGGGTTTAACGGGTGAAGTTCGCCCTGTTTATAATGCGGCAGAGCGTTTAGCTGAAGCGCAAAAACATGGGTTTAAAACGGCAATTATTCCGAAAGCAAATACACCTAAAAAAGCAATCAAGGGCATTAAGGTTGTACCAGTTGAGTATTTGTATCAGGCATTGCAATACATGTCTGAGAATACATAAGAAGTCCTTTGCATAAATATAAATAATCATCAAAAATCCATTTTTCACCAACTTGGCAATTTTTTAAACCCTGCCTTAGCCCTGCTAGGACTGGGTTTGAGAAAATCACCAATTTAGCAAAAACTGAATTTTGCTAATCACTCCTATTTATACAAAGGTCTCCTTATGTAATTTTGACCAAAGAAAGATAAGTTTCGTAGCGTTTTTGATGGATGACGCCTGATTCTACTGCGTTTTTGATGGCGCATTTAGGTTCATTGATGTGCGCGCAGTTACGGAATTTACATTCACCAATGAATGGTTTGAACTCTTTAAAGCCACTAAGGATTTCTTTATTGGTGAGGTTGTCTAAATGGAACTCACGCACCCCTGGGGAATCGATTAAGTCACCGCCTGATGGGATGTGGTACAGCGTGGTGTTTGTGGTGGTGTGTTTGCCGAGTTTGCTTTTGCTAGAAATCTCGTTGACACGCAAGTTTAAATCAGGCATTAACTCATTGATTAATGAAGATTTTCCAACCCCTGATTGTCCTAAAAAAATATGGATTTTGTCGTTCAATTCTTGCTTGAATTTTGCAGTGTTGATTTGCTCTTTGACGCTTAAATAACTGACTTTATAACCGATAGATTCGTACATTGCAAAGTCGGTTTTGACTTGCTCCATATTATCGGATAATTCGATTTTATTAACGACAATTTTAATTGGCAAGTTGCCATTTTCTGCCACCACTAAATAGCGGTCAATTAAATCAAATTGATAATGTGGTTCGATGGCAACCACAAGCCAGAGTTCGTCAATATTGGCGGCAATGAGTTTATTCGCACGCTTTAAGGTATTATCGCGTTCGAGTAGGGCGGTGACAATACCCGTGCTGTCATCATTCATTTGAAAAATGACTTGGTCACCAGCAACGGATAAATCAATGTTGCGTCGGGCAGTGCATTGGACCAGCTCGCCTGATTCACTTTCTACTAATAACCGCTGTCCATAGCGGGTAATGACCAAGCCAGTTTGTGCTTCGGCATTGCTATTTTCTAAATCTTGAGAACTATCGGCAACTCGATTGGCACGCGCAATACGCTCGGCTTGAATTTTTTCAATACGCCATTTTTGTCGTCGCGTTAAACTCAAAAGCTGTGATTATTTGAATTTATAATAATGTTTGTTTAGGTAATCAAGTACAGCCTCTTCCTCTTCAGGAAACCAGCCAGCACCAACCGCATTTGCACACATGCTAACTTGAGCGCGCAACGCAGGAAAATCATTCATTTTTCTATTATTACGCGTATAAAACGCATCGTCATGCTGTACCACATGACAAGTAGCACAAGATTTTTCGTGCAATTCTTTACCTTCATTTGCGAAGGTAGTCGTAGAAATTAGTGCCATTGTTAGTAATATTTTTTTCATTGTGTTGCTCTTTTTAAGTGATTAATTCGAATAGATGCACTTGGGTGTGAATCATGAAATGCTGAGTATAGCACATCTGGCGTTAGCGTTGATGCGTTATCTCGATACAACTTTACCAAACTGGAAACTAAGTCATCAGCATTCGTATGTTTGGCAGCGAAGGCATCGGCTTCAAATTCGTATTTGCGAGAGAATGAGCTACTAATTGGAGTGATGAAAAAACTGAACGACGGCATTGCTAAGCTGAACAAAACTAATGCCATATAATCACTCTCTTGATTAACACCAAGCCCTGTAAAAAACCAAGATTGGGTGATTAAATAGCCGAGTAATGCCAAACCAAGTAAGGTAGTTAAAAAGGAAACAATCATCTGTTTACGAATGTGTTGGTGATGAAAATGCCCTAATTCGTGTGCCAAAATTGCTTCCACTTCTTGGTCTTCCATACCTTTAAGCAGTGTGTCAAAAAATACAATGCGTTTATTTTTACCAATGCCCGTGAAATAAGCGTTACCATGTGATGAACGCTTAGAGCCATCCATCACAAATACACCATCACTTTTAAATCCCGTGCGTTTCAATAAATTATCAATTTTAACCTTTAATTCTTGATTTTCCAACGGGTTGAATTTGTTAAATATAGGTGCAATAAATGTAGGATACAGCCAAAGCATTAATAGAGAAAATCCTGTCAATACCAGCCAAACAGTCAGCCACCAATATTGTTTCATCTCGCTCATCAAATATAAAATCGTATACAGTAACGGCAAACCAATCACCATCATCAAAATAAAACCCTTAGCCATATCGCCAATTAATGTGTTTATTGTGGTTTTATTAAAGCCAAATTTTGCCTCCAAAACAAAGGTGCGATATAAACTAAATGGCAAGTCAATGACTGCACCAATCAATATTAAACTAATGATAAAACCAACACCGATATAAAGCGTATCGGTAGCGATAGAACGCCAAAAAATGTCCAACCATTCCAAGCCACCACCAAGTGTCCAGCCTAATAATACTAAGGTTGAAAAGACAATTTCAAACTGACTAATGCGTAATTTAGCTTGCGTATAATTAGCCGCTTTTTGGTGTTGTTTTAGGGTGATTTTTTCATAAAATTCAACAGGCACTTTGGTAAATGAATTTTGCACCGATTTTGCCTGCCGAATATTGAGCCACATCATCGTAATTACATAAGCAAAGGTAGCAATTAAAAAGGCAATGGTAAAAAGATTGAATTGCATAAGTCTGATAAAAATAAATAATAAGGTCGCTTATTTTACTGATTTTTCTTTGCCTAATGCTTTTTTTAAATGAACATAGGTTGGTATAATTCAAACATTAATTTTTTTATCTTTTTATTGTGGCGTTAATTGTTCAAAAATATGGTGGCACTTCGGTTGGCTCAGTAAAGCGAATTCAAGCCGTTGCCGAAAAAATAAAAGCCTTTACAGAAAAGGGCAACCAATTGGTTGTCAGCGTTTCAGCAATGAGTGGTGAAACCAATCGCATGACTGCAATTGCTCAAGAAATTCAGGAGGTGCCATCTTTACGCGAAATGGATGTTTTGTTAACTACGGGCGAGCAAATAACAATTTCTTTATTATCAATGGCATTGCAACAACTTGGTTGCGATGCGATTTCTTATACGGGTGCTCAAGTGCGTATTACTACCGATTCTGAGCATGGCAAAGCGCGTATTAAATCGATTGATGAGCATCGTATTCACGCTAGTTTGAATAAGGGTAAAGTCGTGGTGGTTGCAGGATTTCAAGGAGTGGATGAAGAAGGGCATATTACCACGCTTGGGCGTGGTGGCTCGGATACTACGGCGGTTGCTTTGGCGGCGGTGTTGAAAGCGGATGAATGTCAGATTTATACGGATGTTGATGGCGTTTATACCACCGATCCTCGCATTGAGCCGAATGCCAGAAAAATGAAGTCCGTGAGCTATGAAGAGATGCTAGAAATGGCGTCACTTGGCTCAAAAGTGTTGCAAATTCGCAGTGTTGAGTTTGCATCAAAATATAAAGTACCGTTGAGAGTGTTGTCATCGTTGATTGACAACCCAGTCGGCACATTAATTACCAGTGAGGAAAATATTATGGAACAAGCCGTTATTTCAGGAATTGCACATAACAAAGATGAGGCGAAACTAAGTTTGATTGGCGTGCCTGATAAGCCAGGCATTGCGTTCAAAATTTTAAAACCAATTAGTGAGGCAAATATTGAAGTTGATATGATTGTGCAAAGCGTTTCTGCACGAGAGGGTTTAACGAATTTTGCCTTTACCGTCCATCGTAATGACTTTGATAAGGCACAGGCGATTTTGCAAAGCGTTTGCAAGGAATTAGATGCCAAAGCAGTGCAAAGTGATGACAAGGTGGTTAAGGTGTCATTAGTCGGTATTGGTATGCGTTCACATGCGGGTATTGCAGCGCAGATGTTTGAGATATTGCACGAAGAAAATGTCAATATCCAAATGATTTCCACTTCTGAGATTAAGATTTCAGTGGTAATTGACGAAAAGTATTTAGAATTGGCAGTGCGTTCATTACACGCTGCGTTTGAATTGGACAAGGAATAAATATGCAAGGATTTGAAGACAGAGATGGTTTAATTTGGTTTGATGGTGAATGGGTAGATTGGCGTGAGGCTAAAATTCATGTGCTTACTCACACGCTACACTATGGTATGGGTGTATTTGAAGGTGTTCGTGCTTATCAAACCGATAATGGCCCAGCAATTTTTCGCTTAGAGGAGCATACCAAACGCTTGTTTAACTCTGCCAAGATTATGGCGATGGATATTGGTTTTTCTCAAGAAGAAATCAACCAGGCACAACGCGATGCAGTGGCTAAAAATAATTTAGACAGTGCCTATATTCGTCCAATGTGTTTCTACGGATCAGAGGGTATGGGCTTGCGTGCTGACGGTTTAAAAGTGCATACCATTATTGCTGCATGGGAATGGGGTTCGTATCTCGGTGAAGAGAATATGAAGAATGGTTTGCGTATTCGCACTTCAAGTTATACTCGCCACCATGCCAATATTGCAATGACAAAGGCAAAAGCAAATGGTAATTACATCAATTCAATGTTGGCGTTGCAAGAAGCATTAACAGATGGTTATGATGAGGCATTATTGTTAGATGTAGATGGTTTTGTCGCTGAAGGTAGCGGCGAAAATATCTTTATCGTGCGTGATGGCGTAATTTATACACCTGACTTGACCTCGGCGTTAGCAGGGATTACCCGTGATACTATTTTCGAATTAGCGACTGATTTAGATTACAAAGTGGTTGAAAAACGCATTACTCGCGATGAAGTCTATTGTGCAGATGAGGCATTTTTCACCGGCACAGCTGCGGAAGTTACCCCAATTCGTGAATTAGACAATCGCACAATCGGTAATGGTTCTCGTGGTCCAATCACGGAAAAATTACAAACATTATATTTTGATTGTGTTTATGGTCGTAACGACCAGTATAAGCGCTGGATTGCCAAAGGAGGTTGTTAATAATGAGAGGTGCTGATGATTTACAACAAAAAAATGTGAGTTTTAGTGTTGTGGAGAGAAAAAATTTGCCCGCACATTGTCCACCTGTTGATGCGCAAAAATGGAGTATGCATCCCAAGGTATTTATGCGGTTCAATGATGAAGGTGAGGCAATTTGCCCCTACTGCGGCTCTAAATATCAGTTGATAAACTAATTAACAGTAAAACCCTATGACTACGCCCATTCAAAATGTTGTTTTAGTCGGTCCAATGGGTTCAGGTAAAACCTCGGTAGGTCGTCGACTTGCCTGTGTACTCAAATGCGATTTTTTCGATAGCGATTTTGAAATCGTGGCGCGCACGGGTGTCTCTATTGACCATATTTTTGATGTGGAAGGCGAAGAAGGGTTTCGCAAGCGTGAGACACAAATGCTCAAAGATTTGTGCAATATTCCTAATATTGTTATTGCCACAGGCGGTGGCATCGTTATCAAAGAAGAAAATCGTCAATTACTAAAAGACAGTTTTGTGGTGTATTTATCTTCAAGCGTTGAACAACTCGTTAAACACACAGCCAAATCTAAATCCCGCCCTTTATTAGAACAATCAACTGACAGAGAAAAAACACTGCGTGATTTACTCAAAGCGAGAGAAGGTTTTTACCAAGAAGTGGCAGATGTAGTGATTGACACCACGGGCAAGAAACTCTATGCCATTATTAACGAGATAAAAAAATCAGTATCTAGATAAGACCTTTGCATAAATATGAATAATCATCAAAAATCCATTTTTTACCCCTCAAGGGGGCACTCAACTTGGCAATTTTTTAAACCCTGCCTTAGTCCTGCTAGGGCTAGGTTTAAGAAAATCACCAATTTGGCAAAAACTAAATTTTGCTAATCACCCCTATTTATGCAAAGGTCTCTAGATGAATAAGATGATGCGTTAGTGGCTGATTGAATCTAGCATTAGGTGTAAAATTTTTAATTAAAAACAATGGGCTACAAACTCAAAGACTGGAAAAAGTAAAAATATAATAGGAGTAATCGTATGTTTAAAAAAGTGATAAAAAGAATTACAAGTAAAAAGTTTGCACTGTATGTATTTTTAGGATTTATTAGTGCTGTTATTACAGGAAATATTGTTACTTATTTTCTCTATGATTCAGCACCTTACGAAATTGGCAACAAATACACAATCTCTAAAGACAACAAAACCCTTTATTTCAGAGGCGACATAGATTCCCACGAGTTCAAAAGGTTTACCCATTTCTTTCACAAAAATATCAATAACTTTGTCGTCAACAGTTCCGGTGGCGACATCAAACAAGCCATACTTATCGCCGAAGTTTTGTCAAAAAATACTATTAAAGTGATTGTAGATGGCGTTTGCGGCAGTTCTTGCTCTAATTATTATTTTGTATCTGGCAAACAAAGAGAAATCAGAAAAAACTCTTTTCTGCTTTATCACGGCGGTTTAAGCGATGGTACTTTTACGATGATTGATACCGGTTCTTGGCCCGTCCCCAGCAGTTTTATGGGATTATTTTCTTATTGGGCAATGTATAAAACTTCAGAAGAATACCAAGGTTTTAAAAACAGAGAAAAACAACTTTATAAAAATGGCGGGGTTGATTTGTCCATAATAAAAACCTCAAGAGAGAAAATACAAGGCGGAAAATATCATTTTTGGTCTCCTAGTAAAGCCGCTTTAAATGATTATGGTTTTGACACCACCCATTTTTGGTACCCCGCCAACAAAAAAGAAAAACGAGATGCCATTAAATATATTTGTGAGAACAAAATAGATTATGCCGCTGCTAGAAACACTAAAAAATGTGAAGAAACTTTTTCTCAAAAGTTTTTAATAGAATAGGAGGGTGCTACCGTTTTCAAAAAATAACGACACAAAACAAGCAATTATCGGTACTTTTTAGTGTCATTATTTTTGAAAATGGTATTACTCAACCCACACCCTAGCATTTTCAAACATTTTCATCCACGGACTGCGTTCACCCCAGTTTTTTTGATGATGTGAGTTTTGCACTGTTCTGATAACACGCTCTGGATGTGGCATCATGATTGTTACTTGTCCAGATTTGTTGGTTAGACCGGCTACTGCGTTGTCTGAGCCATTTGGATTGTGTGGATAATTTTGTGTTATATCAGCGTTGTAATCTACATATTGCAAGGCAATATTATTTGATTGTTCGCCTGTGAAGATGGCACGACCTTCACCATGGGCAATGGCGATTGGTATTACTGAGTCCTTCATACCTTTCAAGAAGATAGAATTGGATTTTCCAATTTTCACCGAAGAAAAACGCGCTTCAAATTGTTCTGAAACATTGCGGTTAAAACTTGGCCAGTTTTGAGAGCCTGGAATAATATCAGTTAGGCTGGACATCATTTGACAGCCGTTACATACACCCAAAGAAAAACTGTCATCGCGATTAAAGAAAGCTTCAAACTCATCTTTGGCGCGAGGGTTGTAAAGAATGGAATTTGCCCAGCCACGACCCGCACCTAGGACATCGCCGTAGGAGAAGCCGCCGCAAGCCACCAAGCCTTTGAATGCGGATAGGGATAGGCGACCTGTGAGAATATCACTCATATGCACATCGATGGCGTCAAAACCGGCTTTATCAAAAGCGGCTGCCATTTCTATTTGTCCGTTGATGCCTTGTTCACGCAAAATAGCGATTTTGGGGCGATGGGTTAGGATGTTTGGTGCTTGGTTTGGGTCAAAAGTGAGTGTGGTTTGTAGGCCTGGTGTGTTTTCTGCTATTAGGTCAAATTCTTGTTTGGCACATTTGGGGTTGTCTCTGAGTTTGGCAACTTCGTGTGAGGTTTTGCTCCATAGTTGGTGTAGGGTGGTGCGTTTTTCGTTGTAGGCACCGATGCGAATGGTGTCGGTGGTATTGGGTGTGGCAATGGTGTGTGTGCATTGGGACAGTCCTGCCTTGGATAGGGCGTTTAGGACGGTGTCTTTGTTGTGGTTTGCCACTTGAATGATGCAGCCTAATTCTTCGTTAAAGAGGGTGTCAATATTGCTTTCAATGATATTTAAACCACAGTGGGATGCGAATGCCATTTCTAATAAACTGGTGATTGCACCGCCATCGCTACGGTCGTGATAGGCGTTGATTAAACCGGCTTTATTGAGTTGGTTGATGGTGGTGAAAAAGGCTTTAAATAGGGCGGCGTCATCAAGGTTGGGGGCAATGTCGCCAATTTGATTATAAACTTGTGCTAGGCACGATCCTCCCAGTCGGTTTTTGCCAAAACCTAAGTCAATTAATAGTAATTCACTTTCAATTGTAGTGTCTAGTAATGGGGTGATTTGTAGCCTGATATCAGGCGTTTTAGAGAATGCGGTGATGATAAGAGAGAGTGGAGAGGTAACGGATTTATCTTTGCCATTTTCTGCCCA
>FPHY01000040.1_pt2 | contig 12877 bp, 10 predicted proteins | sample 1057291 | NCBI WGS metagenome assembly FPHY01 (sample SAMEA4473301, study PRJEB15554) | hydrothermal vent metagenome | biome: marine basaltic hydrothermal vent biome; feature: marine hydrothermal vent; material: water | place: Pacific Ocean | collected 2011-06-14/2011-07-23 | depth 1705 m | reverse complement strand
CAACATCAGTTCTAATGTCTATTTCTAACGGTAGGGCGCCTAGGAAGTTGACTTCGGCGTCTTTTGCCATAGACTCACCACCACCTGTGCCAAAAATTGCCTCTTCATGACCACATTTAGAGCAAATATGTAATGACATATTTTCAACGATACCTAAAATCGGAATGTTGACTTTTTCAAACATTTTTAGACCTTTTTTAGCGTCTAATAGAGCAATATCTTGTGGTGTGGTTACGATGACGGAGCCACTGACGGGGATTTTTTGCGATAGGGTGAGTTGCGTGTCTCCTGTGCCTGGTGGTAGGTCGATAACCATGTAGTCAATTCCACGCCATAAAGTGTCGCGTAGCATTTGTTCTAAGGCTTGAGTAACCATGGGGCCACGCCAAATCATTGGATTTTCCTCATCAACTAAATAACCAATTGACATACTTTGCATGCCATGACCGAGAATAGGTGTTAGTTTACCGCCTGGTGAATTGTCAGGTTTAAGTTTAGAAACACCTAGCATTCTCGGTTGAGAAGGGCCGTAAATATCGGCATCTAAAATTGCAACTTTAGCACCTTCTGCTTGTAGTGCAAGAGCTAAGTTGACAGCAGTGGTTGATTTACCTACGCCACCTTTACCTGAAGCAACGGCAATAATATTTTTAACTTCTGGTAAGGCGTCCACGCCTTTTTGAGTGGAATATTTGACGATTTTGGTGTCAATATTTACACTAGCATTATCCACGCCTGCCTCTGATAATGCAGTGGTAATTGCAGTGGATAGGGCTTGATGATAACTTTGTGCTGGATAATTCATTACTATATTAATGACAACTTTATCGCCTTCAATATCAATGCTATCTGCCACAATACTTTGCTCGGTGTAAATGTCTGTAACGCCTTCAAGAATCTCTTCAATTTTGTTTTGAGTTAAATCTGCCATCAGTCTGTCCAATTGAGTAAAATGTGCTATTTTATCGTATAATGATAATAAGACAACCATAATCTTAATAAGTCTATCTAATTATGACACAAAGAAAAATTCTCGTTACCTCCGCACTGCCTTATGCTAATGGCGAAATCCACCTTGGGCATTTGTTAGAGTACATTCAAACTGATATTTGGGTGCGTTTTCAAAAAATGATGGGCAATGAATGTCATTTCGTTTGTGCAGATGACGCACACGGCACGCCGATTATGCTTAAAGCCAATGAACTTGGCGTCACGCCAGAGGAATTAATTAAGGGTGTGAGTGAGCGCCATCAAGCGGATTTTAAAGAATTTTCTATTGGCTTTAGCCAATATCACTCAACCCATTCGGAAGAGAATAAAGAAATTTCAACGGGTATTTACAACAAATTAAATGACGCAGGCTTTATCAAAAACCGCACAATTTCACAGGCATTTGATCCTGAGAAAAAGATGTTTTTACCTGATAGATTTATTAAAGGAGATTGCCCAAAGTGTGGGGCAGAAGACCAATATGGCGATAACTGCGAAGTTTGTGGTGCAACTTATTCACCGACGGAACTCAAAAATGCCAAGTCGGCTGTTTCAGGTGCAACGCCGATTACTAAAGATTCCGAGCATTATTTCTTTGATTTGCCACAGTTTGAAGCGCAACTGAAAGAATGGACAAATGCAGGGCATTTACAAAATGAAATCAGTAATAAACTCGCTGAATGGTTTGAGCAAGGCTTACAACAATGGGATATTTCTCGTGATGCGCCGTATTTTGGATTTCAAATCCCGAATATTGAAGGCAAATACTTTTATGTGTGGCTCGACGCACCAATTGGCTATATGGCAAGTTTCAAAAAATTATGCACTGAGCAGGATATTGATTTTGACGAATACTTTAACAAAGACTCGAAAACTGAGTTGTATCATTTCATCGGCAAGGATATCGTCTATTTCCACTCGCTATTTTGGCCAGCAATGCTGATGGGTGCCAATTACCGCACGCCAACAGCAGTTTTTGCACATGGATTCTTGACAGTCAATGGGCAAAAAATGAGCAAGTCTCGTGGTACTTTCATTCAGGCACGCACCTATTTAGAAACTCTAAACCCTGAATGTTTGCGTTATTATTATGCATATAAACTCAATAATAAAATTGATGACATTGACCTTAATTTAGAAGATTTTAAACAACGCGTTAACTCTGATTTAGTTGGTAAAGTTGTCAATATTGCCTCTCGCAGTGCAGGTTTTATCGTTAAAAAATTCAATAAAACCCTATCTGCCTATGCGATTGAAGCTGATTTATATAATGAATTTGTTGCTAAGGGTGATGACATCGCCACACTCTACGAAACACGACAATACAGCCAAGCAATGCGTGAAATTATGAAACTCGCCGATAAAGCTAATCAATACATTGACGAGCATAAACCATGGCAGTTGATTAAGGAAAAAAGCTGCGAGGCACAAGTTCACGATGTTACTTCGCTTGCCCTTAATTTATTTAGAGTGTTAATGACTTATTTAAAACCCGTGCTACCCGTTATGGCAAAGCAAGCAGAAGAATTTTTGAATGTAGATGCCTTAACTTGGGCTGATTTAAAGCATCCACTGACAAAGCACCAAATCAATAAATTTAAACCTTTGATGTTACGCATTGAGGACGAGCAAATTGCCACTGTGATTGAAGCGTCAAAACAAACCACAGCCACCGAAACAAAAGAGAAAGACGATAACATAATACAAATTGACGATTTTGCAAAAATTGACCTACGCATTGCCAAAATTGTCAAAGCCAATATTGTCAAAGGTGCAGAAAAACTACTACAACTGACTCTCGACATCGGCGAAGAAAAAACTCGCAATGTTTTCGCTGGCATCAAATCCCACTACGCTCCAGAAGATTTAGAAGGGCGCTTAACGGTAATGGTTGCCAACCTTGCCCCAAGAAAAATGAAATTTGGCATCTCCGAAGGCATGGTGCTCGCTGCTGGCAATGGCAAATCCCTGTATATTCTATCCCCAGACTCTGGTGCACAGGCAGGGATGAAAATTAGTTAATTTTTTGTAAAAAATCAGTCAAATCTTATTTTATAAATTATGCAATCACCATTAAAAATCCGTTAAAATATCATACCTTGGAGAGATGTCAGAGCGGTTTAATTTGCTCGCTTGGAAAGCGGGTGTACCTCACGGTACCGAGGGTTCGAATCCCTCTCTCTCCACCATTATCACACACAAAAACCCTTTGGAATAAATATTTTAAAGGGTTTTTTATTTTCAAATTTAAAAATGTACACCAGTTATGTGAGACCTTTGCATAAATAGGGGTGATTAGCAAAATTCAGTTTTTGCCAAATTGGTTATTTTCTTAAACCTAGCACCCTAGAGGGCTAAGGCAGGGTTTAAAAAATTGCCAAGTTGGTGCTCTTTATAGTGCCCCTTGAGGGGTAAAAAATGGATTTTTGATGATTGTTCATATTTATGCAAGGGTCTCTATGTATATAACATTAAATTATATCTGCCGTTCATCAATTCACTCTTTTATTTCGCTAAATTTCCAGTCTATATTGTTTTTTCCAAGGCTATCCCAATAAGGAAATTTTCCTTTATTTTCTAATTGCCATAAAGTTGTTCTTGATGGTCTTGTCATATTTTGCACCTCTTTAGTTCTAATAATTCTATCAAGTGTTTTTTTAGGAATAATTGGCTGAATTTTATTTAGTAGTGGTGCTTAATAAAAATTCTAATAGCTGATAACTGAAATTACATCACCCCAAAATAACTGACATTGATGGTTAATGAATAAAGATGAAGGGGTAGATGTTGGCAGGTTTGAGTTCAACTAAGTGTTTGCGATTAGATAAGTCCAAGCTTTTTAGTTTTTTTTACGAGCCACTCCTTTTCTACCGTCACTTTCACCCACTAGTGTAGTGAGGCGTTCATTTCCCTTGGGTTCGCCTTTGTATTCTTTAACTACCTTGGATGGCTCCATGACAATTTCTGCATTGGCAAAGAAGATCTTTTTCCAGTTTTGTGGGTTCTATGGAAGAATGTTGTGCTTACTGGTTATTTGCACCAAAGTGCTTTCATTTTGTAATACTTCTTAGAGCAAGTTTTGTTTTAAATGCCAATGTATATTTTAGTTCGTTTTTTACTCCGATTTTTTGTTTAGTTTAACGGATTTAAAATAAAAGAGACCTTTGCATAAATATGAATAATCATCAAAACGCCATCTTTCATCAATTTGAAAACTTTTTAAAAACACCCTTAGCCCTGCTAGGAGTGGATTTAAAAAATTCTAAAATTAATAAAATCTGTCATTTTGCTAATTATCCCTATTTATGCAAAGGTCTCATTAAACATAAAAGAGGTGTTATTAAATGATTAAGCTATATTTCTTAATGATAGGAATGTTAATAAATACTAATTTATTAGCTGTTAGTGTGGTCAACGAACGGTTCCAAATTGGAGAAAGCACTGTAATGATTGAAGTTATTCAATCAAACGATGCTGGTCTTGTATTTTTTCATCCTCACGAAGATGAAAAAACTTCCTATGATGAGGTCAAAAAACTCATTAAGCAATATGGTGGTAAATTGGTTTCTATTAAACAACACGGTAAGCGTTTGATTGAGGTTGAGTATCAAGGAAAACATTATATGTTTGACCCAAATAGAATGTTTACCCCTCAAGGCATAAAAGACACACTTATTAAATATTCTAGTTTTCATAAGCAGGTGGCCAAAGATATTCAAAATTTTGCAGATAGGATTGCCAGTTTAGTGCTTGGAAGATTGGTCATTGCGGTGCATAATAATTATGACAAGGGCTATAATATCAGCAGTTACAAAAATAGCGATAAAGTTAAATATTATTATCAAAATCCAAAACAAGGCACAGGGGAGTTTTTTTATACTACTAACATTCCCTTTTTTAATTTTGCTAAAGTAGCTGGCTATAATACTGTTGTGCAATCCAAATCGGTTGTCAATGATGGTTCTTTTTCAGTTTATGCTGAACTCAAGGAGGTGGAATATATTAACTTAGAAGTGAAAAGAGGCGAGGACAGTCTGGAGCAAGAAATGCTGTTGTTTATAATGCGTTATTTTGCCAATCAGTATTCCAATTTTCCAGTTAAAGGTTGGGCAGCGCTTAAACAAGGCGATACTATTGATTTAATTGCCCCCTCATCAGCCACTAATAAAGGTAATATTGATAAAACCGTTAAAATATTAGAGAGCTTTGGTTTTGCAGTCAGCATCAAATATGCTAAAAGTATGCCGACTAAACTTCATTACGCTAATACTGACCAATATCGTGCTGATGCTTTTATTCAAGCAATGAATAATCCAGATTCTCAGGCGGTTTGGGTGATTAAAGGTGGAGCGGGGGTAACGAGATTGTTACCTAAATTACTAAAGTACCCAGCACCAAAAATAAGCAAGCCATTGATTGGTTTTAGCGATGTTACTGGGCTGCATAATTTTGTCAACCAGCAATGGAAAATGCCTTCTTTACATGCGATTGTAGCGGATTATAACAGTGAAGTTGATGCAGAAGTAAGGGCGAAGATTAATATTAGGGAATCGATTAAAACGGTGGTTGATATTTTGTTAGCACAAGAAAATAAAGTGCTTTTTTACCCTCATTTAACACCTATGAACCTCTTGGCTAAACAAGCAATAAAAATTGATGGAGCCTTATTGGGCGGTAATTTAACTTTGGTGCAGTCCACATTGGATACGCCTTTTCAGGCAAGGTTAGACGATAAAATATTGATACTTGAGGATATTGGCAATTCTGCCCACCAGTTGGAGAGAATTCTGGATAACATTCGTTATTCTCAATTATTAAATGGCGTAAATGCAATTATTTTGGGTGAGTTTATACAAACCACACAAGACAAAAAAGCGGTTACCGATATGATTGATTTAGTGTTGCAAAGGTTTGCAAATGGGGTTGACATTCCTGTTTTTAGAGGGGATTTTTTTGGACACTCTAAGTTAAATCATCCGATGCCACTTAATACTACAACGCAGATATTTAAAAATGGCAATGATTTTTCTATGAAGGTGAATATTAAATGATTTCAATTGAGATTAATGGCAATGCAGTCAATGCTAAAGCAGGTGAAATGCTCATTCAAGTAACTGACAGAGAAGGTATTTCTGTTCCAAGATTTTGCTATCATAAAAAACTCTCAGTGGCTGCCAATTGCCGGATGTGTTTGGTGGATGTTGAAGGTGCGCCGAAGCCACAGACAGCGTGTTCTACGCCTGTTAATGAAGGCATGAAAGTGCATACTCAAAATGAGAGAGCCAAGGCTTCACAGAAAGCGGTAATGGAATTTTTACTTATTAATCATCCGCTGGATTGCCCAATTTGTGACCAAGGGGGTGAGTGTGAATTACAAGATGTGGCAATGGGCTATGGCTCAGATGTATCACGATTTACTGAGGGCAAGCGCGTGGTGGTTGATGGTGATATTGGGCCTTTGATTCAAACGGATATGACGCGTTGCATCCATTGCACCCGTTGTGTGCGTTTTGGTGCTGAAATTGCTGGTATTATGGAAATGGGTGGCACAGGTCGTGGCGAAGAATTGAAAATTGAACCGTTTTTAACCGAGGGTATTCAATCGGAATTGTCAGGTAATATGATTGATGTTTGTCCCGTAGGTGCATTGACTTCTAAGCCGTTCCGTTACGAGTTAAGGTCGTGGCAAATGCATTCGGTTGCCAATGTGGCTAGGCACGATTTGGTGGGATCTAATCTTTATACGCAAACTTATAAAGGTAAGGTCAAACGCATTGTTGCCAAAGACAATGAAGCGGTTAATGAAACTTGGATTTCTGATAGAGACCGTTTTTCTTACGAAGGATTGACACATAAGAACCGACTGTTAACACCGAAAATAAAAGTGGAAGGTGAATGGCAAGCAGTGAATTGGGACACAGCACTTGATTTTGCGGTGCGTGGTTTGGTTGCCAATGTATTGAACAATAAACAAGTTAATAAGTTGGGTGCATTGGCCTCAAATACAGCCACGCTTGAAGAATTTCATTTGTTGCAAAAGATAATGAGAGCAGTTGGTTCTGAGAATATTGACCATCGTTTGAATGTTAAAGATTTGAACAATACGATTGCATTAGAGTCTAATATTAAGTTGGCGGGGTTGGAGGGTGTTGATCATGTTTTGATTATCGGCGCTAACCCACGATTAGAGCAACCAATGATTAATCATCGTTTGCGTAAGGCACATTTAGCAGGGGCAAGTATTGATGTTATTAATGTAATGCCATTTGATTTTAATTATAAATTAAATAATGAAAATATTGTTGCTCCTAATCAAATGGCAGCGATATTGGCAGAGGTATTGAAGTCGGTATTGCAAATCGCACAAAGTGAAGTGCCAGCATATTTGGATAAGGTGGAAGTTAGTGATGTTGCAAAACAAATGGCAGATAAATTAGCAGACACCCACAATTCAGTGATTGTTTTAGGTGGACATATACTTAACAATTCGCAAGCATCCAGTGTGGCAAATTTAGTCAGTCAGATTGCACAAGAAAGCAATTCCACCACACTCAATATCACTGCTACAGCAAATTCAACCGCAGCGGCGATGGCAGGTTTTGTACCCGGTCAGGGTGGATTGGATGCCAATGCAATGCTTAAAGCAGATTTGAAAGCTTGTATTTTATTAGATGTCTATCCACAATATGATTTCCATCATTCGATTGAAGCCGTGGAGGCACTCAGTAAGCAAGACACCTTTGTGGTTTCTATGAACAGTTATCAAGATGACACGGTTGCTCAATATTCAGATGTTTTATTGCCAATCGCTGCTTTCTACGAAACTTCGGGTTCACATGTGAATGTTGAAGGGGTTGTGCAGTCATTTGCAGCCGCAGTGAGTGCACCAAACGACGCTAAACCTGCTTGGAAAGTATTGAAAGTATTGGCAGACTTGTTGGATTTACCCGGTTTCCACTTTGCCAATTCTATGCAAGTTACTGAGGAAGTCTCACATCAAAGACATCAACACAATACGACTGATAACAAAATCGACATCACAGTTGCACCTGGTGTGAATGTGATTTGGCAGTATTCCCCTTATGCGATTGATGTATTGTCAAGACATGCAAAATCATTGCAGGCAACCAAGATTGGGCAAATGCACAGTGCTTCTATGAACAAGGACACAGCGAAAAAATTAGAAATTAAGCAAGATAAATACTTAGGTGTGCCAGTGATTATTAATGAATTGGTGGCTAATAATTGTGTGTTTGTTAGCGCAAATCAAGCGCTAGGAGGTCAATGATGGCAGATTTTTGGTTGTGGATACATGAATTGATACCTTGGTTTGACGGTGCGATTGCGACTATTTTGATTATCTTAATTAAAGCCATTGCTTTGGTGATGCCGTTGATGTTAGTGGTGGCTTACTTTACTTATGCCGAACGCAAGGTGATTGGTTATATGCAACTGCGTATCGGTCCTAATCGTGTTGGTCCAAAAGGGTGGTTACAACCGATTGCTGATGCGTTGAAATTAATGACCAAGGAAATTATTTTCCCAAGTAAGGCAAATATCTATCTATTTTTATTGGCACCCGTCTTAGCGATTGCCCCTGCGATTGCAATATGGGCAGTCATTCCTTTTGACGAAGGCATGTATGTGGCAGATTTAGACATCAGTTTATTATATGTAATGGCAATTGGTTCAGTTGGTGTGTATGGTATTATTTTGGCAGGTTGGGCATCAAACTCTAAATACCCATTATTGGGTGCATTACGAAGTGCATCGTTGTTAGTTTCTTATGAAATCGTGATTGGTTTTGCGTTGGTTACTGTGGTGATGATTGCTGGCAGTGTCAATCTTAACGATATTGTGATGGCACAGAAAGGTGGTATTGTCAATTGGTATTGGATTCCCTTATTCCCAATGATGATTATCTTTTTTATCTCAGCTTTAGTGGAAACCAACCGTGCACCTTTTGATGTGGTGGAAGGCGAATCGGAGATTGTTGGTGGCACCCATGTTGAATATTCGGGTATGACATTTGCGGTATTTTTCTTGGCAGAATATGCCAATATGATTTTTATGGCAGTGCTGGCAGTGATTTTATTTTTCGGCGGTTGGCATTCCCCCTTTGAAGGTATTGCTTATTTAGAAACAGGTTTTGCTTGGGTGCCGGGTATTATTTGGCTGCTGGCTAAAACCACTTTCTTTATGTTTTTGTATTTGTGGGTACGAGCCACTTTCCCGCGTTTTCGTTATGACCAAATTATGCGTTTATCGTGGAAAGTATTTTTACCGTGGACGATTGCGTGGATTTTTATCGTCGCATTAATGACACAACTTAAGATAGGACCTTGGTTCTAAAGGTTTGGAATAATTTATGATTGATAATATTAAAAAATTAGTAAAAGACTTTAGTCTTGCCGAATTGCGTGGGGGTATGAAAATTACTGCCAAGGAAATGCTCAACAAAAAAATTACGGTTCAGTTTCCTGAAGAGAGGACACCAATTTCGCCTCGTTTTAGAGGTTTGCACGCATTGCGTCGTTACCCAAATGGCGAAGAACGCTGTATTGCGTGTAAATTGTGCGAGGCGGTTTGTCCAGCGAATGCGATTACGATTGAGTCTGAAATGCGTGAAGATGGCTCGCGTCGCACGACACAATATGACATTGATTTATTTAAGTGCATTTTTTGTGGTTTTTGTGAAGAGGCTTGCCCTGTTGACGCAATTGTTGAAACCCAAATTTTTGACTATGCTTTTGTAGATTCGAGAGAAGGCAGTATTGTTGATAAGGCACATTTGTTAGAAATTGGTGACAAAAATGAAAAGGCGATTACAGATGCTAAAGCGGAAGACGCCCCATACAGATAGGAATAATTATGACATTTGACCAAATATTATTTTATGTTTTTGCCTTTTGGTTTATTGCCAGCTCGTTGGCGATGATTTTCTCGCGTAACACAGCGAAGGCCGTGCTATTTTTGATTTTGGCTTTCTTTTCTGCAGCCAGTATTTGGATTTTGCTTGAAGCAGAGTTTTTGGCAATTACCTTGATATTAGTGTATGTTGGTGCGGTAATGGTGCTGTTTTTATTCGTGATTAAAATGTTGAATATTGATAAATCTACTTTGCGTGCGAAGTTTGCAGGTTATTTACCACTTGGTCTGGTTGTGGCAGCAATTATTGTTGCTGAAATGGTGCTGGTGTTAGGCTCTAACCAATTTGGTTTAGATATAGTAGCAGCACCGGCAAGACACGGTGCAGATTATAGTAATATCACAGTATTGGCATTGCAACTTTATACTGAATATGTCTATCCATTTGAGTTAGCGGCAGTGTTGTTGTTGATTGCAATTATTGCGGCAATTACTTTGGTGCATCGCAATGAGGCCAATCGAAAAACGCAAAATATTGCAGAGCAGGTGGCAGTACAAGCCAAAGACAGAGTGCGTTTGGTGTCCATTACCACGCCAAATAAGGAGAAAGACGATGATTAGCTTGAGTGACTATTTAATTCTAAGTGCTATTATTTTTTGCATTGGTTTGGTTGGTATTTTTGTTAATCGAACCAATATTATTACTTTGTTGATGTGTGTTGAGTTGATTTTGGTGGCTGTGAATACTAATTTTATTGCTTTTTCTCATTTCTTGGGCAATGAGGCTGGGCAGATTTTTGTGTTCTTTATTTTGACTGTGGCAGCGGCAGAAGTTGCAATTGGGCTGGCAATTCTAACTTTATTGTTTAGAAACAAAGGTAGCATCAATGTTGATGTTACTAATAGTTTGAAAGGTTAAATTTATGTTAAATGTTTACTTGACAATCGTGTTATCCCCCTTGGTTGGCGCTATTATTGCAGGCTTTTTTGGTAGGGCATTAGGGCGTGTTGCCACACATACCATTACGATTTTAGGTGTGCTGATTTCTACCATATTGGCGTTAATGGTATTTGACCACCATGTGTTGCAACAGGGGGCAGTTTTCAATCAAAATCTTTATACTTGGATGCAAATTGGCAGTCTGAATGTTAGCGTTGGTTTTTTGGTTGATAATCTAACTGCAGTGATGTTGGTGGTGGTGTCGTTTGTTTCTTTGATGGTGCATATTTACACTATTGGCTATATGGATGATGATAAGGATTACACCAAATTTTTTAGTTATATTTCATTGTTTACCTTCTCCATGTTTATGTTGGTGATGAGTAATAACTTTATGCAGTTGTTCTTTGGTTGGGAAGCAGTGGGGCTGGTGTCTTACTTATTGATTGGTTTTTGGCATCATAAAGAAAGTGCAATTGAGGCGAATTTGAAAGCCTTTTTGGTTAATCGTGTTGGTGATTTTGGTTTCTTATTGGGCATTGGTCTGGTGTTGGCATTCAGTGGCTCACTGGATTATATGGAAGTATTCGCCAGTCTCAATAATACAGTTGGTGAAACACTTTGGGGTCTGGATTTAATTACCGTGGTTTGTTTGTTATTATTCGTAGGGGCAATGGGTAAATCAGCACAAGTGCCACTCCATGTTTGGCTACCCGGTTCAATGGAAGGTCCAACACCCATTTCAGCACTCATTCACGCAGCGACAATGGTAACCGCCGGCATTTTTATGGTGTCGCGTATGTCGCCAATGTTTGAAATGAGTGATGTAGCACTCACTGTAGTAATGGTAGTGGGTGCAATTACTGCCTTGTTTATGGGCTTGCTTGGCATTGTGCAAAATGATATTAAAAAAGTAGTGGCATATTCAACCCTTTCACAATTAGGTTATATGACTGTTGCATTGGGTGCGAGTGCCTATTCAGTGGCAATTTTCCACCTAATGACCCACGCATTTTTTAAAGCGTTGTTGTTCTTGGGTGCAGGTTCAGTGATTGTGGCAATGCACCACGAGCAGGATATTCGTAAAATGGGAGGTTTGAAAAAATATATGCCCATTACTTATTGGACAGGGCTGATTGGCACATTGGCATTAATCGGTTTCCCGGGTTTCTCAGGTTTTTATTCAAAAGATATGATTATTGAAGCCGTGCATTTCTCAACTCTACCATTTTCAAATTGGGTTTATTATGCCGTAGTTGCAGGTGTTTTTATCACCGCTTTCTACTCATTCAGAATGTTCTTTTTGGTATTCCACGGCGAATCACGCATCAAACACGAAACCGCCAGACACTTGCACGAGTCACCATCATCCATCACTTTCCCACTCATAATGCTGGCAATTCCTTCCGCAATTATTGGTTACTTTACCATTGAGCCAATGCTGTTCAAAGGCTGGTTGGACAATGCAATTACCGTTACCGCAGGTCATAATGCAATGACCAGCCTGAGCCATGAATTTCACGGTGCTTTAGCAATGATTTCTCACGCAGTGCAAACCGTGCCATTCTGGATGATGGTCGGCGGTATCGCTTCTGCGTGGCTATTCTCGCTTTATAGAACGCAATGGGCAGATTGGGTGCAGAAAAAATTCTCTGCGGTGGATTATGTGTTGAAATCGTTATACGGTTTTGACCGTTTCAATGAAATCGTCTTTGTCAACGGCATTAAAAAACTCGGTAATGTTTTATGGAAGGTCTCCGACACAACAATGATTGACACAATGTTAGTGAATGGCAGTGCCAGATTGGTCGGTTTTATCGGTGCACTGGTTCGCCCAATTCAAACCGGTTATGTTTATCACTATGCCTTTTTTATGATATTTAGTTTATTAATTATTTTAACTTGGACGCTGTTTGTGGGCGATCAGCCACTACTTGAGATTTGATTATGGAAAGCACTTTACTTAGTTTGTTAATTTGGTTGCCGATTTTAGGTGGTGGACTGGTTATTTTATTGGGCAATAAGCGTGCCACAACGGTCCGTTGGCTGAGTTTGGCGATTTCAATTTTGGTGTTTGTG
>FPHY01000167.1_pt1 | contig 12947 bp, 13 predicted proteins | sample 1057291 | NCBI WGS metagenome assembly FPHY01 (sample SAMEA4473301, study PRJEB15554) | hydrothermal vent metagenome | biome: marine basaltic hydrothermal vent biome; feature: marine hydrothermal vent; material: water | place: Pacific Ocean | collected 2011-06-14/2011-07-23 | depth 1705 m | reverse complement strand
GGATAGCAATAAGTATCCTTGATTTTTTAAGCCCTCTAAAACAAACAATTATCCGCTCGTTTTTAGTATCATTAGTTTTTATAAATGGTATTAATCCGTGGTTTTTTTACATCAAAAGCAAAAACAGCCACCCGTTTCCCTAAAACTGCCACCCTATTCTCTAAAACTGCCACTATTCCCTAAAACAGCCCCCCCCTTCCCTTAAAAACTGCCACCCGTTTCTCTAAAACTGCCACCCTTCTCAAAAATATAGAAACCCTTCTCAAAAAAACTGACAAACTTAAAATCCCGCTACTAAAGCATTTATTTATTTACTCTCGTTCCCACGCTGTGCGTGGAACGAGAGTAATGAAAAATTTATCCTGTGGGTGTCCTAAGGCTTAATCTTTGGAATTTATTTTGAATTAGGATTGATATAGGGGTTTCTTTATAGTAGTTTGCGGTAAAATTTTTGTTATTTTTCGTTGAGTTAATATGTCGTTACAAGACTTGGATGCTACTGCTTCCTTTCAAAATTTAATCTTAAAGTTACAATCATTTTGGGCATCAAAGGGTTGCACTTTATTACAGCCTTTTGACATGGAAATGGGTGCAGGGACTTTTCATCCTGCCACTTTTTTAAGGGCCATTGGTCCTGAGCCTTGGAAAGCGGCGTATGTGCAGCCGTCTCGCCGTCCTACTGATGGGCGTTATGGGGAAAATCCGAACCGTTTGCAGCATTATTATCAATTTCAAGTATTGCTTAAACCTTCGCCTAAAGACATTCAGGATTTGTATTTGGCGTCCTTAAGTGAAATTGGTATTGATTTAACTAAGCATGATGTGCGCTTTGTTGAGGATAACTGGGAATCGCCCACTTTAGGTGCGTGGGGATTGGGCTGGGAGATTTGGCTTAATGGGATGGAGGTTTCTCAATTTACTTACTTTCAGCAAGTCGGTGGCTTGCCTTGTAAGCCTGTTTCGGGCGAGCTGACTTATGGGTTGGAGCGCTTGGCAATGTATTTGCAGGGCGTGGATTCGGTTTATGATTTGGTGTGGGTTGAGGGGGTGAGTTATGGCGATGTGTTTCATCAAAATGAAGTTGAACAGTCTAAATATAACTTTGAAATCGCAGATACCAATGTTTTATTCAAACAATTTGACGAAGCCGAAGCGATGAATGAAAAACTCATTGAAGAAGCCTTACCTTACCCAGCATATGAGCAGGTAATGAAAGCATCGCACTTGTTTAATTTGCTTGACGCACGCCATGCCATTAGCGTTACCGACAGGGCGCGTTTTATTCGTCGTGTGCGTACAATGAGTCAAAAAGTGGCTAAAACTTATTACAATTCTCGTGAGGCACTTGGGTTTCCGATGATGAAATAATGCAATTATTTTCCAAAATTTATCAAAAAGTATTAGATTGGTCGCAAAGTAAATACGCTATTTATTGGCTGTCTTTAGTAAGTTTTGTCGAGTCTTTTATCCTGCCCTACCCGCCTCCCGATGTTTTGCTCGTACCGATGGCACTTAAAAAACCTAATAAAGCCTATCAATTTGCAGCAATTTGCACGATTTTTTCCGTCTTAGGGGGTATCCTCGGCTACTTTATCGGTGCGGTTTTATTAGACACCATCACCCCACTACTCGAGCAACTACATTACACCGACAAAATCATTATTATTGAAGGCTGGTTTGCAGAATACGGCATTTGGATTGTTGCTATTGCTGGTTTTTCGCCAATGCCATATAAAATCTTTACCATCGGTGCAGGTGTTGCTGGAATGGCATTTTTACCGTTTGTACTCATCTCATTGTTAGCTCGAGGTGCTCGATTTTTCTTAGTTGCTTTCTTCATTAGAAAATTCGGTGATGCTTGTGATATTTGGTTGAAAAAATATATTGATCGTCTAGGTTATTTTTTGATTGTTGCTATTGGATTAGGGGTTTGGTATGTTAAAACTTATTAAAACTTTTGTTGTTGTTTTTATCTCTGCCATCATGCTTATCAGTTGTTTTTCTGATTCATCTAAAAAACGGGTAATTGTTATCGACAAGTCAACAAAATGGGAAAAAATCGCTCCTGTGTATTCCTCTGAGCATATTCAAGCCAAAAAATCTGTTAAAAAAACCATTAAGAAAATAGCAGTAAGGAAAGATAAATCCATCCCTGTTACTGGAAAAATCATTAAATATTTTTCCAAAAAGCACCCAGGCATCATCATCAGCACCCACCCAGGTCAAGCCGTTCGTGCCATCCGCAAAGGTGTGGTTGTTTATAGCGAGGGCAAAATTATTATTATCAAGCACCCATTTGGGTTTTACAGTTCTTACATTCAAAATCAAACTTTAAAAGTGCAAAGTGGTGATAAAGTAATAAAAGGACAAACCATCGCCTTGACAGGCAAAGAGAATTTTTACTTTGAAATGAAAAAATTTGAAACACCAATTGACCCACTTAAATATTTGAAATAACGGACAATAACTCAATGAATGATTTTTTACAAAATATAACATCTTACCAATCTGTTGGTATTTTATTTGGCGTTACGGTCGTTTTGCGTATGGTGCTTGGGGTTATTTTGAAGGGGCTTAATAAGCAAGCAAAAAAAACCAAAAACCAATTAGACGACCATTTGATTGAGGCAGTGGCATTGCCGCTTAAAGCAGTGATTTGGTTTGGATTGGTATTCTTTTCAATCAATATCCTTAAGGATGAATTTAAATTTTTAACAGCTGTGATTACTTATATTGATATCACACCTGTCTTTATTGTAACTTGGGGCGTTATTCGCTTAATGTCGAGCGTTGAAAAATATTTGATTGAAAAAAAATCTAATGTAAATAATGACTCGGTTAGATTGGTTGCACGATTGGCTAAATTGTTAGTGGTGATTGCCATTGCACTGGGCATTGCACAAGAGTTTGGTTTTTCGGTATCTGGATTGCTAACTTTTGGTGGTGTGGGTGGTGTTGTGATGGGCTTCGCTGCTAAAGATATGTTGGCAAATATTTTTGGTGGGTTGATGTTGCAGATGGATAGGCCATTTTCCACGGGGGACTGGATTCGCTCTAGTCAATTTGAAGGCACGGTGGAAAAAATCGGCTGGCGAATGACGCGTATTCGCACTTTTAGCAAGAATCCGATTTATATTCCGAACTCTATTTTTGCCTCTATTCCGATTGAAACACCCTCACGAATGACCAATCGCCGCATTAAAGAAACGATTGGTATTCGTTATGACGATATTGCACAGATACCTGTAATTGTGGCTGAAGTAGAAACCTTGTTTAAAATGCATAAAGAGATTGACCAAAAAGAGCCGTTGCGTGTGTATTTTAATTACTTTAATGCATCATCATTGGATTTTAATGTGTATGCCTTTACCAAAACCACAGGTAAAGATGAATATCAACGAGTGAAACAAGCAATTTTGTTAGAAATCGCAGATATTATTGCTAAACATAAAGCGGAAATTGCTTACCCTACACAGACTTTAAATCTACAGAAATAATGGCGTTATCTAAATTATATATTCGCACGCTTGGGTGCCAGATGAATGAATATGACTCTGACAAAATGGTAGATGTCTTAAAACAATCACACGGTTTGGAAGTCACGGAAGAACTGGGCGAAGCAGATGTATTACTGATTAATACTTGCTCTATTCGTGAGAATGCCCAAGAAAAATTGTTTCATCAACTTGGTCGTTGGCGTAAATTCAAAGAGAAAAACCCTAATCTGATTATTGGTGTCGGTGGTTGTGTGGCGTCGCAGGAAGGGGAATTGATTTTGAAGCGAGCGCCGTATGTGGATATAATTTTTGGCCCACAGACTTTGCACCGATTGCCAATGATGTTGAATGATGCGTTGAATGCCAAAAGCGATAAGGATGTGAGTATTGATATTTCTTTTCCTGAGATTGAAAAATTTGACCACTTGCCTAAGCCTGAAACCAATAAAGCCACGGCTTTTGTTTCTATTATGGAAGGCTGTTCGAAATATTGTACTTTCTGTGTCGTCCCTTATACCCGTGGCGAAGAGGTTTCTCGCCCCTTTAACGATGTGATTAATGATGTGCAAGTTTTAGCCAATCAAGGGGTGCGAGAAATTAATTTATTGGGACAAAATGTCAATGCTTATCAAGGCAAAATGGACGATGGGGAGCCGGCTGATTTGGCGCTATTGATTAATATTGTGGCACAAATTAACGGCATTGATAGAATCCGTTACACCACTTCACACCCTGTTGAATTTAGCGACAGTCTGATTCAAGCCTACGCTGAAGTGCCTGAATTAGTCTCGCACCTGCACTTACCTATTCAAAGCGGTTCTGACAAAATTTTAACCCTAATGAAACGCGGACACACCGCATTGGAATACAAGTCTAAAATTAGGCGTTTGCGTAAAATTCGCCCCGATATTTCCATTTCTTCGGATTTTATTATTGGTTTTCCTGGGGAAAATGCACAAGACTTTGCTGACACAATGGCAGTTATTAATGATATTGGCTTTGATAAATCCTTTAGTTTTATTTACTCCGCCCGCCCTGGAACACCTGCTGCTAATTATCCCGATGATGTTGATATGGCGATTAAAAAAGAACGACTTGCACTACTGCAAAAAACCATTGACGATTCTACCGAAGTGATTTCTAAATCAATGATTGGCAGCGTGCAAAAAGTCTTAGTGGAAAATAAAGCCAAAAAAGACGACAATATGTTCGGACGCACTGAAAATATGCGTAATACACATTTCAAAGGTGATGAATCTTTAGTCGGGCAAATTGTCGATGTTAAAATCACCAGCGCACGAGGTAACTCGTTGATGGGGGAGTTATACCATTTATAAAAACTAATGATACTAAAAATGAGCGGATAATTGTTTGTTTTAGAGGGCTTAAAAAATCAAGAAGGGATAGCACTATCTTTGCAATTTCTACTTTTGGATTAGGGATCAAGCAGTTCTCTAATACCATTTTTAAAAATGGTATAATGCAAATTTCCCCTAATCAAATGGAAAGTATGAAAGATTTATCTTGCACTGTGTGTGAAGGCGTTTGTGAGCCGCTAGATGTAGTGGATTTTAATAAATCGTGTGAAGAGCAAAGAAAGTTGTTCTTACCGTTGTCTGGACATGCGGTTTATTATTATCTTTGTAACCAGTGTGGCTTTTGTTTCGCTCCAGAACTTTATCAATGGTCATTAGAAAAGTTTGCTAAAAAAATTTATAATGATGGATATGAGCAAATTGATCCTGATTATAGAAAGATAAGACCAGAGGCAAATGCTAATCATATTAATCAAATGTTTTTGGGGAAGCAAACAGCAATAAAGCATTTGGATTATGGTGGCGGTAATGGACTGTTGAGTGATTTGTTAAAAGAATCAAAATGGGATTCATCAAGTTATGATCCATTTGTTAATCATGATATTGATATTAAAACATTGGGAAAATTTGATTTAATTACCGCTTTTGAAGTGTTTGAACATGTGCCTGATGCCAATGAATTAATGTCGCAACTCAATTTACTGATTGAAAAAGAGGGTGTTATCTTATTTAGCACATTGGTGTCAGATGGGCATATTGAAAAAAATAAACGCCTAGATTGGTGGTATGCTTCTCCAAGAAATGGGCATATTAGTTTATTTTCTAAAAATGCGCTCGCTATCTTGGCTAAGAAACATCGGTTTAATATGGGTAGTTTTTCCGCTGGATTCCATGTTTTATTTAAGCAAGTGCCCAATTGGGCGGCACATATTATAAAAACACAGTGAGATCTTTGCATAAATAGGGATGATTAGCAAAATGACAGATTTTATTAATTTTGGAATTTTTTAAATCCACTCCTAGCACGGCTAAGGGCGGATTTAAAAAGTTTCCAAATTGATGAAAGATGGCGTTTTGATGATTATTCATATTTATGCAAAGGTCTCACAGTCTTAAACCGATTCTAAACGCTCAGGTGTGCCGATGTCTTGCCAGTTACATTGGTGGTGTGTGCCAGTGAGTTTTTGGTTGTTCATCGCCTCTTTAAATAGAGTGATAAGGGGTAATTTTTGTTGGACTTGTTGGTGTGATGCAAAAAAATCGGGGTGGTAAATACCGATGCCTGAAAAGGTATAAGTTTGTTGTTGTGCGGTGATAATTTGATTGCCATTTAAGGAAAAATCGCCACTCGGATTGTGTTTGGGGTTGTCAACCAAAACCAAATGTGCCAGTGCGTTGTGGGGTAGGGCGAGCGTGGATAAATCTAGGTTGCAGAGTATATCGGCATTAATGACCATAAAAGGCTTGTTACCTAACAGAGGCAAGGCTTGAATAATGCCACCTGCGGTTTCTAGGGCATTGTGTTCGTGGCTGTATTGGATTTGCACGCCGAATTTTGTGCCATCGCCTAAGTGTGTTTGAATTTGTTCGCCTAGATAGGCGGTGTTAATGACGATGTCGGTGATATTGGCTTTTTTTAGGCGGTTTATGGTGTGTTCAATTAAGGGTTTTCCGTGTACTTTAAGCAGGGGTTTTGGCGTGTTCTTGGTGAGTGGCATCATTCGTTCGCCTCTGCCTGCTGCGAGAATGATTGCTTTCATAAAATCTCTTTGAACAGGGCAAATTCTGGGTATTTATTGGCAATTTGTAGCACATATTTTTTAACCAAAGGAATGTCGTTTAAATATTGATTTTTACCGTCACGCAGGGACAGGCGTTTAAAAATGCCTAAGATTTTTAAGTGTCGTTGTAAACCCATTAATTCAAATTGTTTTTCAAACTCGGAAAATTTAATTTTATTGCTTGTTTGTTGCTGATAATATTGCAAGAGAATTTTAATTTCAATCGGTTCTAATTGAAGATAAGCGTCTTTTAATAACGAACACAAATCATAGGTATTTGAGCCGATGACAGCATCTTGAAAATCAATCACAGTTACTTCATTATCAAGCATCATCATATTGCGCGCGTGATAATCACGATGCACAAAAACTTGGGGGGAGTTGAGTGCGTTGTCGCTCAGTATTTGGAAAATATCGGCTAATTGTTGCTGCTGTTTATCGTTAATGTTCTTTGGCAAATACCAATCAATCAATAATTGCATTTCCTTTTTTAACAAGGCATGGTCATATAAAGGCAGGTCATTATGGCAGTCAATTGCTTGCATTTTGATGAGTTCATCGATGGCTTTTTTATACAGAGTAATCAGTTTGTCTTTGCTAAGTGCTTTTAAAAAAGTCAGATTGCCCAAGTCTTCAATCAGTAAAAACCCTTGTGTTAAATCAGCTTCAATAATTTTCGGTGCGTGAATATTATTGACTCGCAACATTGCTGAAATTTTAATAAAGGTTTTGCTGTTTTCTTTTTCAGGCGGTGCGTCCATTGCAATAAAGGTAGTGTTCTGGCGTTCCACTCTAAAATAACGGCGAAAACTGGCGTCATCACTGGCATTATTAATCACAAAATTTTCATCACCAAAGAAAGTCTCTAGCCAATCGGTGAGTGCGTCAAGTCGTTTATCAATCATTTTTTTAATCTCTGATAATGGGCATAAACGCATGCCCAATATTGCCCAACTTTGCCACCATTCACAGCTTGCCCGTCTATCTGCGTGATGGGCATAATTTCACGAGTAGAACTGGAAATCCACACTTCATCGGCACCGATTAATGCGTCAACAGTAAAGCGGGATTCTTTAATCGTTAAATTGCAGGCTTGTGCGCTTTCTAATGCTAAATCACGCGTAATACCTGAAAGAATATTTACCCCTGTCGGGTGTGTGTGCAAAGTGCCATTTTTAAGCATAAAAACATTGGAAGTTGCTCCTTCGGTAACGATGGTCTCACGGTGTAAAATCACTTCTTCAACTTGATGCTCTTTGGCAGTTTGTGCGTATAGCGTATTCGCCAGCAGGGAAGTGGCTTTGATGTCGCATCGAGACCAGCGAATATCTGCTTGAGTGATGACGCTAAAACCTTGTGCCAATACTTGCTTAGTTTTTGGTATTAACGGATTTACTTCAATATAAACAGTCGGTGTCAGCACATCAAAACTGTGTTTTCTACCTATATCAACTCCCCGTGTGATTTGAAAATAAAGTGATTGATTCCCTGTTTCGGCATAGGTAAGTAGTTGCTTAAAAATCGCTAACCATTCATTTTCAGTATGTGGGTTAGGGATTTTGACGGAATCTAAACTTTTTTGCAGGCGTTTTAAATGTGCATTTAAACGCAATATTTTGCCCTGATAAACGGGAATAACTTCATACACACCATCGCCGAATAAAAAGCCTCTATCCATAACAGAAACCAAGGCTTCATTTTTTGCAATAAAATTGCCGTTAAGATAGACCATTGCGTGTGTTATTACAATCCAATGCTGTTTAATAAACGCGAGAAAAAGCCTAATTCAGGTGCGTCTTCCAATGCGATAACAGGCAGTCTGACTAACTCGTCGCCTTCAAATTTAAGCACCAAATCTCCAATGTTGTCGCCTGTGCTAATCGGTGTTGATAAATGTGCATTCAGTTCAATGACTTGCTGAGACAGCCTGTATTGCCCCCTAGGCAAAGTGATGGTTTGTGGACTGCTAAAACCGACTTTGATTTCTGCTTTGGTTGAGCCAGAAATAGGTACTTTATGGTTGGTTTCGCTAATTTTCTTAGTTTCAAAGAAACGAAAGCCGTAATCTAGAATAGTTTGTGTTTGCTCAGATCTGGCTTGTATGCCAGTTGAACCAAGCACCACAGAAATCAAACGCATATCATCAATACGCTTGGCACTGGCAACTAAATTGTAGCCTGCTCGTTTAGTGTGCCCTGTTTTTAAACCATCGATTGTGTGGTCAGACCAAAGTAATTTATTACGATTACGCTGCTTGATACCGTGATAGGTGAATTCTTTTTGTGAATACCAAGGGTAATACTGTGGAAAATCACGAATGGTCGCCGAAGCCAATTTTGCCATATCAGCAGCCGTAGTATGTTGTGCTGCATTTGGTAAGCCTGAAGCATTTTCAAAATTGGTATTTGTCATCCCCAACTCTTTTGCGTATTCATTCATATAAGTTGCAAATGTACCTTCGGTGCCAGCAATATGTTCAGCCAATGCTACTGCTGAATCGTTGCCTGACTGAATAATCATTCCTTTTAGCAAGGTTTCAAGTTTGATAGTTTTACCAACTTCAACGAAACTTTTTGAGCCCCCTGTTTTCCACGCTTTTGAACTGATTCTGACATCGTCTTTTAGATTGGCTCTACCGTCATCAATCAGTTGAAAAACCACATAAGCAGTCATTAATTTGGTCAAACTTGCAGGAGAACGAGCCACATCAGCTTTATCTGAAGCGACAATCAAACCTGAGTTGTGGTCCAAAACGACATAGGCCGCTGCATTAATTGAAGGTGCCTTAGGCGTGATAAAAATAGCTGCCTGTGCATTGAGTGATAAAACACCAAAAGCGATGATTATTCTTTTAGTTAGTAATTCATAATTCATAGTTTATTTTTATTAAATTGTTGTTTAATTTTTTCTGATAAATGATACGCTACCATTGCATATCTATTGTCGTGATTATAACGGGTTAAGATATAAAAATTCCAAAAAGTGAGCCAAGTTTCATCAATTATTTTTTGTGGCAAACGCACAAAAGCTAATTTTGTCTTATTATCAATATCTGCATCAATGTCAAAACCTTCGCTACGCCAATATTTAGCACTTAATTTTGGCTTGGAATTCCTTCGTTTAGCATATTGAAGTTGCTTATCGTGTAGTGCAATGGGGCGAGCAATTTCACCAAAATCGTGCCAATGATGTTGGTCAAAATAATTGGCAATTGAGCCAATGGCATCGGCTGGGGAGGAAAATAAATCAACGACATTATCCCCATCAAAGTCTACTGCATAATGACGATAAGAACTGGCAATAAATTGTGTGTAGCCCATTGCCCCTGCATAGGAACCTTTAATGGACAAAGGTGCAATAGAATTTTCACGCGTCATTAGTAAAAAGGCTTCTAATTCATTTCTATAAAAACTGCGTCGGCGATAATTAGTAAATGCACGGGTAGTCAAAACTTTAAAGGTCGGCTTTGTGCCTTTTTTAGCACCATAACTGGTTTCTATACCTAAGATAGCCACAATAATTTCAGCAGGGACATTGTAGGTTTTCTCAGCACGCTTGAGTGTTGCTAAGTTGTCCTGCCAAAATTTCACTCCATTATTGATACGCGCTTCAGTCAGGAATAAGCGCCGGTATTTATCCCATACCATAGGCGGCTTTCTCATGCGTTTCTTCTTGTTTTTCTTCTTGTTTTTATTTTTAGCGGATTTGTCGGCAATTTTAAATTTAACAGTGGCAAAAATAGCGTGTAATTCGGCTTTGTTAAAATCGTGCTTTTTCACCATTTTATCAATGAAGTTTTGCGTGGTTTTAAAGTGGGTTGATGGCACTATTTTGGCAGCAACCAACGACGACATTAACAGCAAAGAAAGCATAAGGAATCTCATGATAAATAACTCGGTACTTTGTGTTTGCGAATAGACATAATAATACCAAAACTGGCGAATAAGGTAATCAACGATGAGCCACCATAACTAATCAACGGTAATGGCACACCAACAACAGGCAACAGACCTGATACCATCCCAATATTGACAAAGATATAAGTAAAGAAAATTAGGGTCAGGCTGGCACCCAATAATTTGGAAAAAGTGTCTTCAGATTGAATGGCAATTAAAAAACACCGCCAAATAATCAAACCGTAAAGACACAATAATAACAACACCCCTAAAAACCCTAATTCTTCTGCAATCACGGCAAAAATAAAGTCGGTTGCGTGTTCAGGCAAAAAGTTAAGTTGTGCCTGAGAGCCTTGCTCAATGCCTTTGCCGAATAAACCGCCAGAACCAATGGCAATTTTAGATTGCAGGATATGATAGCCTGCACCAAGTGGGTCAAGTGTGGGATCAATCATCGTCATAATGCGCTTTTTTTGATACGCCATCAGCAAATAATTCCAAGCAACATACCCCCCCCCAATAACAGCTGTGCTAATGACACCAAAATTCAGCCAGTTATTACGCAGGATTTGAATGCGAACGCCTGAGAAAAGCAACACATAAACCCCACTTGCACCAATGAGTAACGAAGTGCCTAAGTCCGGCTGTTTGGCAATCAACAAAACAATCATAATAATGGCAACCAACGAAATAAAAACCGATGCAGGCTGCGGTGGCAGCGTTTTTTCACTCAGAATTGATGCAATGGCAATCGGCACGATAACTTTCATTAATTCCGACGGTTGAAAGCGCATAAAGCCTAAATCTAGCCAGCGTTGAGCACCACCACTACTAGATCCGAAGAGCAACACCAATAACAACAAAAAGATACCAAGCAACATTAAATAAGGGGAATAACGCCTAAAAACATGGGGCGGGATTTGTGCAATAACCAACATCACGCAAATAGCAAGGACAAAATGTAATATTTGCTTATAAACCAAACCAATAGATTCGGCAGAAGCACTATACAGTGTCATCAATCCAAAAACACTAACCCCTATTAACATCAAAAATAATGGCGTGTCCATTTTGAAATAATGCCAATAATGGCGTAATTTGTCTGTTTTCGTCATAATAGTAGCAATCCAACCCGTCTAACATCAGACAATAACAAGTTAAAACTGCGACAAGCCGAACGGCTACTCATACTTTCAATACCAATCCCCATTTGCTGAATAGCCACCTGTTGCTGTGGGTTTAAAAACTTGCCTGTTGCTCCTGTGCCTACAATTAATATATCAATATCATCTTTTGAAGCCAGTGGAAATAACGACATTTTATCCAACTTTTCCAAGCTCATCTCAGGGATTTCTATATGGTAATTTGTGGAGACAAAGCAAGGCGTAGAAAGACTTGCATGCGACAAAGAAATTGCCCCCTCTGTTACCGAAAGAATGCTATTTTGCTGATTGTCTTGCTGATTAAATTCCACGAAAAATATTAGAGGTAATGAAAAACTGATTATACCCTAATCCAAAAATAGCAACAAAAAAACGCACAAAGCTCAACTGATACCATTTATAAAAACTAATGATACTAAAAACGAGCGGATAATTGTTTGTTTTAGAGGGCTTAAAAAATCAAGGATACTTATTGCTATCCTTGATTTTTTAAGCCCCCCCCTAAAACAAACAATAATTCGTGCTTTTAGTGTCATTAGTTTTTATAAATGGTATAACTTAACAACATTGCCATTGATGTCAGTATTATGTCAAGTGCAAGTGGTTACACAGAAAGGGAATGTGCAGCTGCTGCACACTTGCAAAAGAACAATCAAGAATACATTATTCTTTATGATGGAGGCTTAGGGTTTTGTTAATTGGTTGGTTGTTGGTGAAAATTATGGGTTATTGATTGAAAAATGGTGTTTTGGGTGGTTTTTAGTGAGGAAAATTATTATTTTTTGGATTTGTAGTGTTATTTTATTGTAGGATATGTATAATATAAAAAAAGTGAATACCTTTAATCGTTCGCAAATGAAAACAGCCTATAATTTAAGTCGGAGAGAAAAATGAAAACCTACAGCCAAAAAATAATAAAAACCGCTGCCCTCACACTCAGCATCTTTACTTTCCTATTTTCAGTTGAAGCACAATCCATAGACCCCTTTAATAAATACAACAAACACATCCAAAACACCGACCCTGTCACCCTCGCCAGCAACACCCGCACCACGGAATCTTTTGACAAACAACGCTACCTAAACCTCTACACCGACTACAGTTACACTGATAAACCTTCTTCCTCAAAAAGCGACAACGCAGCCACCACCCTACTTAAAGGCGTAGGTAGCGTTGTTCATGGTGCTATCGGCTCCACAGATTCAGACAATGTTGGTGAGTTAAGCGACAAAATCACCACAGGCATAACCGACCACCTAAAAAACCAAGCCATCAGCAAAACCGAAACCCTAAT
>FPHY01000037.1_pt1 | contig 13108 bp, 9 predicted proteins | sample 1057291 | NCBI WGS metagenome assembly FPHY01 (sample SAMEA4473301, study PRJEB15554) | hydrothermal vent metagenome | biome: marine basaltic hydrothermal vent biome; feature: marine hydrothermal vent; material: water | place: Pacific Ocean | collected 2011-06-14/2011-07-23 | depth 1705 m | reverse complement strand
ACCTCCGTTTGCCTCGTTATAGACCCCTCCCTCTCTCTGGTCTGATATACTCAGCAGAGCCACCATACAGGACAATGTCTGGTTATAGACCCCTCCCTCTCTCTGGTCTGATATACTCAGATGTGTATGACTGGCAAGGCACACAAAGTTATAGACCCCTCCCTCTCTCTGGTCTGATATACTTATTAACGGTGTCGCCATCTACTAAGGTTTGTTATAGACCCCTCCCTCTCTCTGGTCTGATATACTACAAAGCCACACAATCCTTGGTACATAAGGATTGTGTGGCTTTGTAGTGTGCGTTTTTCAAAATAATAATAGTTGTTTGCCTGCGATTTTCTCTGTTTTTTTAACTGCTCCAAGTAATATTTCCATGCGTGCATATTGTTTTTCGGTAACTTGTAACATTCTAATATTTCCCTTGGGTGGTAATATAGATTTTAAGTATTTTAAATGTGATTCTACGCTATCCAATCCCTTGCAAACCCTTGAATATACAGAAAATTGCAACATAATAAATCCATCTTTTAATAGGTATCGCCTGAAAACGGTATAAACTCTTTTATCTTGTTTTGTTTTGGTTGGTAAGTCAAAAAATACAATTAATCGCATAAAACGATCATTTTTATTGGACATGTTTTGGCAATGATAATAAATCAATATTTTTATGTTCGCTAGCACTTAACAAACCAAATACCGTCATCTGAATAGCGTTTAATAGCGTTGTTTTTTCTTGCTTAAACACAACCTGTTTATTTAATATATTAACCAAATCAGCACGCATTTTAGAGGTTAGCTTAATGCTTGTCTTAGATGGATTGAGCAAATACACTTCAAAATCAATAAACGCTCTAAAAGGTTCTATTAAATCATCCGCCAGATTAAAAGCATTTAATTCATTTTTATGATGAAAACCAAACGCTGGAACAAAACCACTAGCACTGATACTCCTAGCAATCGCAGAACGCACAATACTATAGCCGTAATCTAAGGCTGAGTTTCTAATATCATTAGTATTATTGCGCTTAAAATTTTCAAACAATGTTCTCCAATAAATTGTCGCCGCATATGCCTCTCTATTGGTTTTATCTGCTGATTGCACTTTAGATGCGATTAAACTAAGTTGCTTATTAGGTTGTTTAGTAATTTTTATTAAAGTTTGTTGTTGGTTCAATATCTTTGATTTAACAATTTTTTGCCACGCTCTATTTTTAAAAGATTGCGACCAGTTATTTTGTAAAAATGCGTGTTTTGTCATTCTACTATGTTGATAGAAAGGGTGAAACACGCCAATAGGTGTGTATTTTTCATCTGAAAAAATAACAACAATATTATTATCGGCACAACACGACATAAAAACAGCAGTCATCGTTACTTGAGGATTTTCAATAACAATAGCAGATACTTCGCTAATGGCAATATTTGCATCTTCATCCTCTAAACGCCTCAGCAAAATATTACCATTTTTAATGGATAATTTACAAGGGTTACTGATTAATAGCGTTTGCCACGACATTTTATTTTTTCGCCTTATTTTTACGCATTTGTTTAATCAAAGGTAGGCGTTTTTCATTTTTTACTTCTACTTTATCCCCTAATACCGATACTTGATATTTTTTTAAAGACACTAGCCCAAATCCAGTTGCAAGCAAAACATCTGTATATCCTTTTTTATTATCAGATTTTTTTCTTTCAGCTTTAGCCTTATAATTCTGTTGAAAGGCAATTTTCCCATCTGACTGAATATATTTAAAATAAGCCAAAAGATGTTTACTGTCTTTGTTTTTGGTTTTTTTGGTTTTAAACTCAATCAAATCATCTTTAAACAAAGAAAATAAAAACTGAGGATTTTCATCTATTTCATTACCGTTCAAATCCAATTGTGGAAAATCATCTTTATAAAAATCAGCTGGATAAAACACTACGAATTGATACTTGTTTTTATTATTAACAAACACATCTACTCGTTGGATGACTCCATTTTCTGCCATACCATCATTGACTGGAAATTTATATTTCCCACTAGTATCTTTTGGCTTAATAGTTGCCTTATGTGCTGCTCCTGCAATTTTTCGTCTTGGTGCAAATGAAACAAAAATCTTATCAATACTCTCATCAACAATATCCCTAAAATTACTAAAAGGTGGCGTAAATTTAATTTTTCTTTCGTCGGCAGTTTGATATTTGAAGTCTGCTCTTTTGGCAGAAATGGTTGACATTCTTTGCACTTCACCTTGTGTGGCAAATGCCAAAATAATGGCATCTTCAGCATGATGCAGATTATTGCCTCTATTTTTCTCTTCAATGTCCCAGTTATAACGCAACTGGTTGGTTAATGCACCCGATCTAACCTTAACTTTTTGTTTAATTTCTGAATTTTCAGCAAATATTAAATTTTTCTCAACAAAGCTTTTAATAAATTTTGAAGCATAAGCAGTATCGTTTAGATTGCGTGCTAAAAAACCACTTTCTGGGTTTTCAATATCATCACCAGATAAATCATTGCCTCGTCTTTTGGGTAATGTGGTGTTAAGTAGTTTATTTCTCTTTGCCTGTTTAATATTGGCAAAACTACCCACATAATTTTTATATTCTTGCCATTTTTCACTGTCTTTATCGCTATTTGTCAAATATTCAAATGGTGTTTTGTTGCCTTTATTCTGATTTTCAGCAGACAAACACAAAGCCTTATTATTCAAACTATTATCAAAAGTCCTGCTCCATGGCAAAATATGGTCAATTTCTACATATCCATCTTCTAGCAGTCTATTTGTTTTAATTTCTTTTTTAGAATAGATACATTTTCCATGCTGTTGTTCATACAGTCTTAATTTTAACAAGTCTCTGCCCGAACCTTCATATCCAAAATTTTCTAAAAACTTTGCTTTGAGTGCTTCTTTTTCTTGCTGATATTCTTTTTGTCCCGTTTCAATTTCAGATTTCCTTTTTTTAGAATTTTTTAACTCTCTTGCCATTTCAATATGCATCGCATCAAAACTGCCGTGTTTACGAATAACTGCATTTAACACTTTTCTAAATTGTGAAAAAACACGCTTAACTGTTGGATTAGTAATTTGGTAATTTTCCTCTTTATTGAGAGGTCGTAAATATTGTTGTGGGTTGGTGGCTTTAAATTGAGAATGGTGTTTATAAACTTCTGCAACAGCATCATGATATTTAAAACCCTGCTCTTGATAAGGTAAAATTTTATCAAGTGCTTTAATAGATAAATTATTAAACCCAGAAAAGGATATATTTAATAAGCCGTTAATTGCTTCATCTATAATATTTTCATCTAAATTTAAACCATTAAAAACTTGGGACTTCAAGTCATTAGTGGCACTATCGTCATCTTTTTGATAACTTAAAATCTCAGCAATTTTATTAAATTTATCTTTATCAACAAATAACAATTCAAAAACATCTTTACTTAATTCTTTTTTAATAGAATAATAGCCGTTCAATTTACCAAAAGCAGTATCCTCGACTTTAGTATCATATTTAACACCGTTAAATTTTTGCGAATCTGGCAATGACAAAATACTACGAATACTGCTATATTTATAACGCTTAAACTTTTCTTTTTTGTCATCTAAAACTTGTTTTTCCAATAAAACTTTTTGTTCTAATGATAGCCAATCTTCTAACTGATAAAAATCAACTATCTTAGCCTTAATATTGGTTTTGTATTCAAAATTTTGATGATAATTCAATTGCTTAAACTCAAAATTATCCGATATTTTTAACTGTTTTCTTAAAGTTGTGTATTTCACTTCTTTAGTGCTATAAAAAACATCAAGCAAACTTTCAAGGGTTGCATATTCAAACAAACGCACAATTTCGCCAGTATCTTTATCAATTAAATCAGTATTGTTTATTTTACTGAGTATGGTTGATTTTTCCGTTGAAAAACAGTTTTTTGCCCCTCTGTACTCATCTTTTTCAAAAGTACATTTTCCAACTAAATCAGTGTTAAATTGTATTGGGCGTTGTGTAAATGCAATTTGTTTATAACCGTCTCTAAATGTTGCGTCCGTATATTGATTGCCAAACTCATTTTGCTTTTCAAATAATATATCTATTTCATCCCTTAATAAATCACGGGATATTGAATTTGTATACTTGTCTTTTTTGTTACGCTTGATTTTGCCATCGCCTGGGTGTTTGTTTTCCTTATATATCATTTCACCAATAGTCTGATAACCACCTTGATTCATTTTTGCTTGATTGATATTAATTGCAGATAAAACTTTCTTCTTGCTATCATCTCCGTTACTTTCAGATTTGCGATTAGATTGATAAGCTCTCCTTTTGGCAATATGATATAAAACTCTTGCCCACTCTTGATTATTAAGTTGTCGATCCAAACCCTTTGCCCGTAATTGCCAAATATCTAAGCGGTTCTTACTATCAAACAAGTGCTTAAACTCTGACTTTGAAAGTAATTTATGAGCGATAAACAGCTTTTTTAGTTGGTTAAGTCGTTGTTTTTTACGATTTAAACCTCGTCTACTTCCCCTAAACTCTCGTCTAACAGAGGCAAGCGTTTTCCCATCTTTATTGGTAGATTGGGTAAAAATACGCACCCCTGAATCAATAATTTCATTATTCTCGTCATCAACCAGCGCCCAACCAACCGAAGCAACCCCCAAATCAACACCTAGTATTCTCATATATTTCTCTACTATGTAAAAAGTTATATATAATACCCTTTAATAGTATGTCATACCAAGAGAGAGGGAGGATTGCTATAATAAGGTTTCTAGGTTTCTTGATCCGAAAGGCACTAATATTTATATTATCCTCAATAAGAAATCACACTTTTTTTAAAAACCCTACACAATGTTATTGTGTAGGGTTTTTTTATATCTACATTGTTTAGATGCAGTCTTTAAACACTCGCTCACGCCGTTCAAAATCATCAAATATATCAAAACTGACACAGGCTGGGAAGAATAGCACGGCTTCTTAATCTGCATGACTAGCAATATCGACAGCAGTTTGCGTGATGTCAGTTTGGCGTTCAAATTATTCTTTTGCCCCAACAAACCCTACTTGTCGCCATGCTTCGTAAGCCACGATAGACACACAATTTGACAGATTGAGGCTGCGAGAGCCGTCTTGCATTGGCAAGGTAATGCCTGTAAATTTGTCCAATATCTCTTGTGGTAGTCCTCGTGTTTCTGGGCCGAATAAGAAAGAGTCGCTTGCTTGATATTTAACGCTTGCATAATTGGTTTTTACTTTTGAACTGACTGCAAAAATGCGCTCGGGTTTGGCGCGTTGGAGGTAATCTTCAAAATTCTCGTATTCGAAGACTTGGGCTAATTCTTTATAGTCAAGCCCTGCCCGCCTTAGGCGTTTGTCGGTTATTTCAAAGCCGAAGGGTTTAATCAGGTGCAAATTCGCACCCATATTAGCGCTTAGGCGAATAAGGCTGCCGGTGTTGTTGGGGATTTCTGGTTCGAATAATACTAAATTTAACATAATGATTGTAGATTTGTCCTTGAAGTTGGCAATATCATCCCATAAATAGAGCGTAACTCAGGAAAATTTATACGATTATGGATATTAATAAACTAACTTCACAATTTCAACAAGATTTGGGCACTGCACAGTCAATTGCGGTGAGTAAAAATCACACTACAATTGAGGCTGCACATGTATTGAGTGCGATGCTGGGTGATTATGCGTCGAGTGTTAGTAATGTGATTAGAACGCTGAATGTGAATACTAAGCAACTTAAAACCCAAGTGGATAATGCTATTGATGAGTTGGCAGTTATGAATAATCCGAATGGCGATGTGGGAATTTCGCAAAATTTATTGCGACTGATGAATACCACGGAAAAATTAGCCACAGATAAAGGTGATACTTATTTGTCCACCGAGTTATTTTTATTGGCCATTATTAATGGTAACGATACGACGACAAAATTATTAAAGAAATCTGGCGTTGACAAGCAAAATCTGTCGGCTGCCGTGGATAACCTAAGAGGAGGAGAAACCGTGAATGACCAAAATGCAGAAACTCAAAGAGATGCTTTGAATAAATACACACTTGACCTAACGCAACAAGCACAAGATGGCAAACTTGACCCTGTTATCGGACGCGATAGTGAAATTCGTCGTGCCATTCAAGTGTTGCAACGACGCACTAAAAATAACCCTGTTTTAATTGGTGAGCCAGGCGTGGGTAAAACGGCGATTGCTGAAGGCTTGGCACAACGCATTATCAATAACGAAGTGCCAGAAGGGGTTAAAGGCAAGCGTCTATTGTCCTTAGATATGGCGGCGTTGGTGGCGGGTGCAAAATACAAAGGCGAATTTGAGGAAAGAATGAAAGCCGTGCTCAAAGATCTTGAAGCGGAAAATGGACAAGTGATTTTGTTCATCGATGAATTGCACACGATGATGGGTGCGGGCAAAGGCGAAGGTTCGATGGATGCGGGCAATATGCTCAAGCCTGCTCTTGCGCGTGGCGACCTACATTGCATGGGGGCAACGACGCTGGATGAATATCGTCAATATATTGAAAAAGATTCAGCGATGGAACGGCGTTTTCAAAAAGTATTGGTGGATGAACCGACTGAAGAAGATACTATTGCTATTTTGCGTGGTTTGAAAGAAAAATATGAGGTGCATCACGGAGTGGAAATCACTGACCCTGCGATTATCGCTGCTGTAACTTATTCTCAACGCTATATTACTGACAGGCAATTACCCGATAAAGCCATTGATTTAATTGATGAGGCGGCATCACAAATTCGGATGGAAATTGATTCAAAGCCTGAGTCGATGGACAAACTTGACCGTAAATTGGTGCAACTCAAAATCGAGAGAATGGCGTTGAAAAAAGAGAAAGATAAAGCGTCAAAAGAACGATTCAAAGAGCTTGAAAAACACATTGCTACCCTTGAAAAAGAATACGCTGATTTTGAAGAAGTTTGGAAGAAAGAAAAATCTGTGGTGCAAGGTGCACAACATCTTAAAGAGGAATTAGAGCAAGCAAAAACTGACCTTGAAGCCGCACATCGTAACAATGATTTGGCAAAAATGAGTGAATTGCAATATGGCAAAATTCCTGAATTAGAAGCTAAAATTACCGAGGCTGAATCCGCAGATATTGAAGAAATGACACTGCTTCGTAACAAAGTTACCGAAGATGAAATCGCCCATATTGTCGCGCGTTGGACGGGGATTCCTGTGGATAAAATGATGGAAGGTGAAAAAGACAAACTTTTACAAATGGAGTCAATTATTCATCAGCGTCTAGTCGGTCAAGACAAGGCTGTGAAAGCCATTGCCGATGCTGTGCGTCGTTCTCATGCAGGATTGTCTGACCCTAATCGTCCCGATGGTTCATTTTTATTCATGGGTCCGACAGGGGTGGGTAAAACTGAACTCACTAAGGCACTTGCAGACTTTTTATTCGACACTGAGCAAGCGATTGTGCGTGTGGATATGAGTGAATTTATGGAGAAACATTCTGTTGCCCGTTTGATTGGCGCACCCCCAGGCTATGTTGGCTATGAGCAAGGCGGTATGTTGACCGAAGCTGTGCGTCGCAAACCTTATTCTATCGTCCTGTTGGATGAAGTGGAAAAGGCACATCCTGATGTTTTTAACATTCTTTTACAGGTGCTTGATGATGGGCGGTTGACCGATGGACAAGGTCGCACTGTTGATTTTAAGAATACGGTGATTGTAATGACTTCAAATCTTGGTTCACACTTGATTCAAGAAAATCCGGGCAAAGATATGACCAGCGAACTGATGCAAATTGTCGGCGAACATTTTCGTCCTGAATTCGTCAATCGTATTGATGAAATCGTAGTTTTCAATAGCCTTGAAAAAGAACAAATCAAAGGCATTGCCAAAATACAAGTAGAAACTTTACAGTCGCGTTTGGCAAATTTAGACCTAAAACTTGAATTGAGCGATGAGGCGATGACCCTAATTGTCGATAAAGGCTACGACCCTATGTTCGGTGCAAGACCATTAAAACGCACGATTCAGCAATTATTAGAAAATCCACTGTCGCAAAAAATACTCTCTGGTGAATTTTTGCCCAATTCAACAATTCACGGTAGTGTATCTAATAACGAAATTGTGTTTTTGTAGGTATTCATTGATATAATCAACCCTATGGAAGATTACATCAAAATTACCAAAAATGGCTTATGGAATAACAACCAAGCCTTAGTTGCGTTATTGGGCTTGTGTCCGTTGTTAGCGGTGACTAATAATATTGTGAATGCGATTGGGCTTGGTTTGGCGACGACTTTTGTGTTGGTGGCGTCGAACACAACAATTTCTATTTTTAGAAATAACATTCGTAAAGAAATTCGTATCCCCGTTTTTGTCCTACTCATCGCCTCATTTGTGACGATTGTTGAGTTGGCAATGCAGTCATATTTTTATGATTTGTATTTAATACTCGGTATTTTCGTGCCATTAATTGTAACTAATTGTGCCATTTTGGGTAGAGCCGAAGCCTTCGCCAGTAAAAACACTTGGGGTAAATCGGCATTAGATGGCTTGATGATGGGGATTGGTTTTTCTATCGTGCTGATTATTCTCGGTGCAATGCGTGAACTTATCGGCTCTGGCACCCTATTTAACCAGTCTTCTTTACTCTTGGGTGAGTTGGGCAATACACTCAGTGTTACCGTATTTGAAGATTATCAAGGTACGCTACTAGCCATTTTACCACCGGGTGCTTTCATTGGTTTAGGCTTGATTGTTGCTATCAAAAATTGGATTGATGCAAAAACTTCGTAGTGTCGGCGATTATTTGACTCGTCAATTTACCGACATCACGCCACTGTTAGAGTTGGCATTGCAAAAAAATCACGCATGGTTAATCACTCATAAAGACTATGTGCTGAATGACGAAGAAAAAACGGCATTAAACATACTGATTGAACAGCGAGAAAGTGGCACGCCCTTCGCCTACTTGAGTGGCACAAAGGGCTTTTACCATTTGGACTTTAAAGTGACACCCGATACGCTCATCCCTCGCCCTGAAACAGAATTATTGATTGATATTGCTCTGGATTTATTTAAGAACAAATCTTGTAATTTATTAGATTTAGGCACGGGTAGTGGGATTATTGCCGTTACTTTGGCGGACAAAAATCCACAGTGGAAAATAACAGCAACAGATTTTTCTGAAGATGCGCTTGAAGTAGCAAAAGAAAATGCCACGATTATTGCCAATGAAATCAATTTTCAACAAGGCAGTTGGTTTGAGGCTGTGCCTAATCAAACCTTTGATTTTATTATTTCTAATCCACCTTATATTGAGGAAGGTGATGCATATTTAGATGATTTAACCCACGAACCTATTACGGCACTGACTGCTGGAAAAGATGGGTTGGATGATATTAAAATTATTATCAACCAAACGCCCACTCACCTAAATAAACACGGATTTTTACTTTTGGAACACGGATATAATCAGCAAAAAATGATTATTGAGTTATTAAAACAAAAATTCACTCATATTAAAACCTTTCAAGATTATAATTCTAACAATCGTGCTGTCTTGGCACAACTTAAATAAGCTTGCAAGGATAAAAAACGAAAAAATTAATTCAACTTGAGACCTTTGCATTAGATATGCAACTGTCGTAAAATTAGTGAAGTTGGTCTATAAGCCGGGTTCTGTTGTCGATAATCATTCATCTATGTGGATTGTTACCAATACACTTTAGCACTCTACCCGCTACCTTGTGCGAGCAGCACCGATGGTAGCCTATTTGAGCTTGCTCCAAGTGGGGTTTACCTTGCCACAATTGTCACCAATTGTGCGGTGCGCTCTTACCGCACCTTCTCACCTTTTCCCAATAATGGGTAGTCTAAATCTCTGTAGCACTTTCCATTATGTCACCATACCTGGCTGTTAGCCAGCACTTTGCTCTATGGAGCCCGGACTTTCCTCTGATGGAAAAACCACCAGCGACTATCCGACCAACTTCAGAGGTAATTATAATGTCTTAATGTTGGTTAATATAATTATTTATAGAGACCTTTGCATAAATAGGGATGATTAGCAAAATTCAGTTTTTGCCAAATTGGTGATTTTCTTAAACCCAGTCCTAGCAGGGCTAAGGCAGAGTTTAAAAAATTGCCAAGTTGGTGAAAAATGGATTTTTGATGATTATTCATATTTGTGCAAAGGTCTCTGATAGAATAAGCGAGTTAAAAATTCAAAATTGGAACTTGTTAATGCTTAAATTTTTATTTTTTCTGTTATTTACTTCGGTGGCAAGTGCGAACAGTTGCGTGGTTTTGTTGTATCATCATTTTTCTGATAGCACGCCAAAATCCACTAGCGTTAGTCCGAAATTATTTGAGCAACATTTGCAATATTTGCAGGAGAATGACTTTCAAGTGTTGAAGTTGGAAACGATGCTTGAGAGTTTGGATAAGGATTTGCCGAATAAATGTGTGGTGTTGACGGCGGATGATGCTTACAAATCTATTGCGGAGAGTGCTTATCCTTTGTTGAAAAAATATCAAATGTCACTCAGTGTTTTTGTCTCAACCAATGCGGTGGATAAAAAATATAAGGCGATGATGTCGTGGCAAACAATGAGGGACATTCAAGGTGAAACGATGCAGTTTTATAATCATACCAAAGACCATGCACATTTATTGGAGTTGAATAAAAAGCAAATTAAAGCACAAATTACACACGCACAAAAACGCCTTGTGCAAGAATTGGGGCAACGCAATAAAATCTTTGCCTACCCCTATGGGGAGGCGAGTTTAGAGATTCTAAAGCAAGTTAAACATATGGGGTATAGCGCATTTGGACAGCAATCTGGCGTAGTATCAACTACGAGTCATCGGCAGAATTTCCCGCGTTTTCCGATGGCGGCGCACTATGCCAAAATGTCCAGCTTTAAAACCAAAATTAACACCTTGCCGATGCTGATTAAAGACGATATTATTAACCCAGTATTTACTCAAAATCCTCCGACTCTAACCTTGAATTTTTTAAAACCTTTGAATAAACATCAAAAAGCTAATCTTAATTGCTTTGCTAACGGCGGTGTGGATATGATTTGGCAGGGCAGTGAAAGTGTTAAAGTTACGGCGAAAAAACGCTTAACTCACCGTCGTAACAAGTATAACTGCACGATGCCGAGTAAGCAAAAGGGTCGATATTATTGGTATAGTATGCAGTGGGTTGACCCTAAAATAGCCGAGTAAGTTGGTGGGCATTATTGAAGTCTTTGATATTGAGTGCTTTTTTGCCTGAAAGTTGCACGGTTTCTAAGCTTAATATTCCATCGCCTGTTGCTACAAGGCAAGTTTTTTTAGTAAATTCAACGACTTCTCCTGGATTTTTTATAGAGACCTTGTCTTTATAATTGGTGATGAGGGTGGCAGATAGGATACGCAATATCTTGTCGTTAAATTTTTTACTGTTTGCGTAAGTTTGGGCGATAGGGTAAGGATTGAATGCTCTAATTTGGCGGTTGATTTGTTCACTAGTTTGCGTCCAATCTATCCATGCTTCGTCTTTTTTGAGTTTTTTTGCGTAGGTAATTTCTACTTCATTTTGTGTTGTGGGTGTTAGTGCTTCAATATTTTCTAGGGCTTCAATTATTGCTCTAGCACCTAAGTTTGCCAGTTTGTCATGTAGGAATTGTGCAGTATCTGTGTGGATAATTTCACAGGTTTTTTCCAATAAAATTGCTCCTGTATCCAAACCTTCATTCATTTGCATAATACCAATGCCTGTGGTTTTATCGCCTGCGAGAATAGCTCGTTGAATAGGGGCTGCCCCTCTCCAGCGAGGGAGTAGAGAGGCGTGAATATTGAGGCAGCCGTATTGGGGGGCGTTTAATATGACTTTGGGCAATAATTGACCATAAGCGACCACGACCATTACATCGGCATTGAGATTAGATAGGACTTGTTGTGCGTCTTCATTTCTCAAACTTTCGGGTTGAAAAACAGTGAGATTATGTTTTAATGCTACATCTTTAACGGGGCAGGCGGTCATCACGCGACCACGACCTTTAGGGCGATCAGGCTGACAATAGACACCGACAATATCGTGCTCAGCGTTGATTAATGCCGATAAAACACCGACTGAAAAATCAGGGGTACCTGCAAAAATTATCTTCATTTAAGATTTCTTCGAGCGGTTTCAATGGCTTGTTTGACTTGATTTGGCGCAGTGCCACCGAAGTGGTCTCGCGCACAGAGTGAGCCTTCCAAAGAAAGCACAACAAATACATCGCTTTCAATTCGTGGGTCAAATGTTTGTAATTCTTTTAAACTTAACGCACTTAAATCTTTTTGCTGTTGAATGCCATAGGCGACTGATTTACCTACTACTTCGTGTGCATCCCGAAATGGCAGACCTTTTTTGACCAAATAATCGGCTAAATCTGTTGCTGTGGTGTAGCCTTTTTTGGTGGATTCGAGCATTATTTCTCCGTTGACTTGAATGGCAGGCACCATATCGGCAAACACACGCAAACAGGCTTTAAGTGTTTCAACTGTATCAAATAGGGGTTCTTTGTCTTCTTGATTGTCTTTGTTGTAAGCGAGTGGCTGGGATTTCATAATCGTTAGCATTGCGGTTAAGTTGCCATACACACGCCCTGTTTTACCACGCACCAATTCGGGGACATCGGGGTTTTTCTTTTGTGGCATAATCGATGAGCCTGTGCAGAAACTGTCTTGCAATTCAATAAAATTAAATTGTGCACTTGACCACAAAATTAATTCCTCTGAAAAGCGCGAAAGGTGCATCATAATAATACTGGCGGCACTTAAAAATTCAATGGCAAAATCACGGTCGCTCACTGCATCGAGTGAGTTACCACAAATGCTTTCAAAACCTAATAATTCTGCGGTACGAACTCGGTTAATTGGATAAGTGGTTCCCGCAAGGGCAGCGGCACCGAGTGGCATTGCGTTGGTGCGTTGGCGACAATCAATCAGGCGTTGAGCATCACGCGATAACATCTCAAAATACGCCATCATATGATGACCAAAACTGACAGGCTGTGCGGCTTGTAAATGGGTGAAACCAGGCAATATAGTGCTAGATTCTTGCTCGGCTAAATCCAATAATGAAG
>FPHY01000073.1_pt1 | contig 13294 bp, 16 predicted proteins | sample 1057291 | NCBI WGS metagenome assembly FPHY01 (sample SAMEA4473301, study PRJEB15554) | hydrothermal vent metagenome | biome: marine basaltic hydrothermal vent biome; feature: marine hydrothermal vent; material: water | place: Pacific Ocean | collected 2011-06-14/2011-07-23 | depth 1705 m | reverse complement strand
TGGTATGATTGAGCACGCTCAGCAATTTGCAGATAGCAACACCCCTTTTATCTTTGACCCAGGCCAAGGCATGCCAATGTTCTCAGGCACAGAATTAACCACCTTTATTAAACAAGCAAACTATGTAGCAGTCAATGACTATGAATCACAAATGCTACAAGAAAAAACAGGCTTAGATTTAACCACCATCGCCTCAATGGTAGAAGCACTCATCATCACCAAAGGCGGCGAAGGTAGCGAAATTCACACTGGCGGTAAAGTGATTAACATTGCCCCAGCAAAAACACAATCCACTCAAGACCCAACCGGATGCGGCGATGCGTATCGTGCAGGGCTGTTATACGGCTTAATGAATGAGTTGGACTGGAAAACCACAGGACAACTCGCTGGGCTTTTAGGTGCAATTAAAGTCGCACATTTAGGCACACAAAACCATCAATTTGATTTGGCAGAAATCGAACGCCTGTATCAACAAAACTACGGCAACCCTTTGTTTTGAGTTATAACTCCAAACATTAGAATTTTTATAAGATGGAAAATAACAGCATACCTTTTCAAACTATTGATTGGGAGAACATATCAAAAACAGAGCATTCGGGCACTACAGGTAAAGCCTACTGGAAAACAATGCAGTTTGATGGCTTGCGCGTAAGGCATGTAGAATATTCCAAAGGCTATGAAGCAGACCATTGGTGTGAAAAAGGGCATATTGTTTATTGTATAAAAGGCGAAGTAACCAACGAATTAAAAAATGGCACCTCATCCGTTTTAAAAGCAGGCATGTCGTATATTGTTTCAGACACGCTTAGTTCTCATAGGTCAATTACCAAAAACGGTGTCCAGTTATTAATCATTGATGGTGATTTTTTAAAACTAAAAGCATAAGTACTCCAAGCAGGTGCTTGGGAGTATTGTTTAGGCTATGCTTTGTTTGTTGAGAGTTGCATTCCCAAGCAGAGCTTGGGAATGAGGGATAGTTATGTGGCTGAGCGTGTCCACAAAATTAAACATTATAAAATAAAAGGTCTTTTATAAAAGTATCGGTATAAAATACCAACTTTAATATTCAATTAAAAACAATATTTAAATAAATGCAAAAATATATAGAAAAATTAAAAAAATTAGATGAAAAAAGCAGTGAGGAATTAATATCTAACGGCAGCGAAGAGCACGCCATAGCATTAATTAACAGATTGCTTATTAATGCTAAAGAAAATGTCAACATTATTTCTAGCAAGTTATCTTTATACAATAATTCATTAGTCATAGGCGCATTAAAAACAGCATTAAAAAATAATGTTAGCATTAAGTTGTTATTAGACGATTATGCAGATAGTGGCATTGATAAAGGAAATGAGTTTTTAAAAATTTGCAAAGAAAACACAGGTTGCAATGTAAAAACTTATAAACAACAACTAAATGCTCATATTATTACTAGAGACGGGAAAGCATTTAGATATTGTGAAAAATTAGGTAGCAATACTGCTGTTGCATCTTTTAACTACCCAAGTGTAGTTAAAAATGCAGACGATAAAGTCTTTGGTAAAGATAGTATTTTTAGTAATGCCTCTAACTTTTGCCTTTCTTAAGACAACAAAATAAATGTCAACTGGCTTTCTTGATTTAGCGTATTTAATAGAAATTTCAATTGTTTTCAATTTAGCATACAGGGAAGTCAAACCTTTATTTGACAAGCATCACATAGAAAATAAAACACAACAAATAACGAATCGCCAAGAAGTTAAAAATACTATTGAATACTGTAAAAATAATCCAGATAAATTAGCAGAAGGAGTGGTTTCAAAATCTTATAAGAAGCTTATTTCTAGTGCAAAAACCCTATCTAAAGAGCTAGATGAATCGTATTTGATTAAATGGATGATAAATTGTAATATAACAATAGTTTTATTTATACTATTGTTTGCAACTGTGTATCAACACACCCCTTTCATTGAGAAACATATTACTACTGATAGATTTGATTTCGTGTGGTGGAGTTTATTTTCTACATTAGTCGCAAGTGTTGCCGTTCCTATAATTTTAACAATCCTTTCTGATAGAAAAATTAAATCAATATATAAAAAACTGGAATCTAATTCAAAGACTTTTTTAGATACACATAGCAAGTATCTTGCAGAAAAAGCAGAAAATCAAAGTTGGGCAGACTCTAAAGAACTACATGACAAATCATTCCAACCGACCGCTAATGCGTCAGCTGAATTCAAGCGTTAGGTCTCTAAAGTTCTTAATAGGTCTTTCACCCTCGCTCCCAAGTTCCTGCTTGGGAGTGTTCTAAGGCTTTTGGCAGTCTCCCTGCTAGGACTGGGTTTAAGAAAATCGCCAAGTGGACAAAAATTGAATTTTGCCAATCATCCCTATTTATGCAAAGGTCTCTTGGTGTTACAGACTTGATAATACGATTCATTTTCTCAACTTGTCCATTGTCCCAAGAGTGGGTAAATTTGGTTAATCTATATTCGGTACTATGTGTTTCACAAAGTTCATCAAAGTTTGAATTTGCCCGTTTGTTGCTTATGGATTTATCTTTCACGCTATCACGACTTTGCTATTTCTTTGCGGTATTGTAGGTGATGTTGTATTTTTGACATTAATATGGACGCAATCGCCCTTGTTCGCTCTCAAAGTTACACCTAGAAAAAACTGATTAATGCCCAAAGTCGGGGTGCGTTTGTTCGGAAAAATTGCCGCCCCGCCTAAATATTCAAATCAAAATAAACATCTATGCCAACTCTTTTTGTCAGTTTCTAAGGTTGGCACTTGAAAGGTGTTTCTGAATAATCGTCCACTTGCCAAAACCATTTGCTTCGGTAAAGTCGCTAAAATTACCCCTGCTTGAATAAATTTTCTGCTATTAATCATTTAAACCTCCTATCATATTTTTGTTGAATATCTTTCGACCACAAACTATGTAGATAATCTAAGGTTGCTTGTTTTTCTTTCTCACTTAACTTATCTTTAAACCCTGGCATCCAACCGCCTAATTTCACACCGCCATTATTAATCGTATTTAATAATAATTTTGGTGAGTGGTGCCAAGCATGTGCTGAGCCGTTAAGTGGGGGTGCAGGATATTTTCCATTGGGTAAAGTTTGCTTCCAATTTTTGGTCAAACCAATGGCCGATTTACCGTGGCAAGATACGCAATTTTTATCAAAAACTGCCTTCCCTAATGCCACTTCTTTTGCTTCTGCATCGCCACTGTTAAAACACCCAGATAAAAACAATATGCTTGATATGATTACTATTTTCTTCATTTTTTTCTCCTTTTGTAAGTTTTATTTAAACTTGATTACTGATTATTCAATACTTTATGCAAAGGTCTCTTTATTTAGATTAATTTGCGATTGACGATAAAAACTATTGTGTAGCAAAACTACAAGTCAATACAATCAAGTTTAAACAATTGGAGGAGGGGTGGTCACTTTAGAGGAAAAAGAGATATAAAAAGTATTTTTGCTAAAAATGATTGCAGTTGATTGAGGGGTATAAACTTCTAAAATAGCAACTTTTTTGCTGATAAGTGAATATTGAGTGCAATTTATATTATTACATTGTGAGGAATGCCCTGTAACAGATGTATTTATTGATTTAGCATCTGTTGAACAGTGCTCAACATTGCCATACGCTGCGGCAACACTAATATTAGTGTTGACTAATGATACAAATACAAGAAAAAATAATGGCAATAAAGATTTCATTTAAAAATTATATCATAGAAAAATAACTTGTAAATCATTGAGAAAATTAAATCCTTTTTCACTAGGCTGAATGTACTTGTCATTTAATTCAAGTAGCCCTAATGCTTGTGCTTTATCTAATTTTTGTTGAATTGTTTGTATTGATTGTCCTGTTCTTTGTATGAATAAATCAGAGTTAAAACCACCTTTTAATCGCAAGGCATTCAGCATAAATTCAAAGCCGACTTGCTCTACTTTGGTGATTTTATTTTGATTATTTTCAATAAAATCTTTTGGGGATTTTGATTGCAAGGTGCGGATGATTTTACCATCAATCGTTATCTTGCCATGCGCGCCTGCTCCAATGCCTAAATAATCACCGAATTGCCAATAGTTGAGATTGTGCTTGGCAGGGCGATTGGAAAAAGCAGAAATTTCATATTGGGTAAAACCTGCTTTTTCTAAGATTTGATGCCCTTGTTCTTGCATTTCCCAATTGGTTTCTTGTGACAGAATGGGTGGGTGTTTGGCAAAAAAAGTATTTGGTTCTATGGTGAGTTGATAAAAAGAAATGTGGGCAGGTTCCAAGGTAATGGCTTGCTGAATATCGGATAAACATTCCGCTACGGTTTGCTTTTCAAAGCCGAACATTAAATCAATGTTAATATTATCAAAGCCAACAGCTTGGGCTTGCTTGACAGTTTCAATGGCTTGTTGACTAGAATGTATTCTGCCGAGTTTTTTTAAATGTTCATCGTTAAAAGATTGCACACCGATGGATAGGCGATTAACACCCAACCCCTTTAATGCACTAAATTTTTCCCTGTCACTAGCACCTGGGTTGGCTTCCAAAGTGATTTCAATGTCTTTGGTGAAAGTTAAAGTTTCTTTGAGTCCTGAAAATAGAATTTCCATTGCTTCAATAGAACACAGACTGGGGGTGCCGCCGCCAAAGAAAATGGTTTGAATTGTGCGTCCTTGTATTAAATCTGTTTTTAGTTGATTTTTTAAATCTGCTAAGACGGCTTGCATATAAATGATGTCGTTATCGGCTTTTTGCTCATGCGAATTGAAATCGCAATAAGGACATTTTTTGACACACCAAGGATAGTGAATATAGAGGGAAAGAGGGGGTAAAGTCATAATTGAGCGAGCAAACTTTGCAATGCTAAAGCACGGTGTGAAAGGGTATTTTTATGTTCTGAATCTAATTCTGCTGAAGATTTTTTAAACTCAGGTAGATAAAAAATAGAGTCATAACCAAAGCCATTGTTACCCTGCCTTTGTTCTAAAATCTGCCCCTGCCATCTGCCTGTGGCAATAATCGGAGTTGGGTCGGTAGCGTGTTCAACCAAGACAATGGCACAATAAAAATAGGCAACTCTATTCTCAACCCCTGCTAAATTTTCAAGCACTTTATCAATATTTTGCTCATCATCGCCACCGCTATATCGTGCCGAATAAATCCCTGGCGCGCCCTCAAGTGCGTCAATACTCAAACCTGAATCATCTGCCAAAGCGGGCAAGCCCGATTGTTTGGACGCATTGCGGGCTTTGTCTAAGGCGTTTTCTACAAAAGTTAGCCTTGTTTCAGGCATTTCTTCCACACCCATTTCATCCATCGAAACCACTTCATACACACCTTTAAGCATAGCGTTAAATTCTCTGATTTTTCCTTGATTATTGCTGGCTAAAATTATTTTTTTCATAATGTATAATATATCTCAATATAAATTTAAGGAAAAACACCATGACACAAGATGAAATGAAACAAGCAGTTGCTATCGAAGCATTAAACTATGTCGTTGAAGGGACTATTATAGGGGTTGGCACGGGGTCGACGGCGAATTTTTTCATTGATGCGTTGGCGACAATAAAAGACAAGATAAAAGGCACAGTAGCAAGCTCTGAAGCAACTGCGGATAGATTGAAATCACACGGAATTGAAGTTTTTGACCTTAATGATGTGGAAAAAATGTCGGTTTATATCGATGGTGCGGATGAATCTGATGATGGCTTGAACTTGATTAAAGGTGGTGGCGGTGCGTTGACGCGTGAAAAAATCGTGGCTGCGGTGGCGGATAAATTTATTTGTATCGCCGATGAATCTAAGTTGGTGGATGTAATGGGTGAGTTTTCATTGCCTATTGAAGTAATTCCAATGAGTGCGAATTATGTCAGTCGTGAGATTAACAAGCGTATTGGTGGCACGGTGAAACTGAGGGATTTTACGACGGATAATGGCAACTTGATTTTAGATATTAGTGATTTGAAGATTACCGATCCGAAAGCGATGGAAATGGAACTTAATAGTATTGTTGGCGTGGTGACGAATGGTTTGTTTGCCAATAATCCTGCGGATGTTTTATTGTTAGGTACGCCGAACGGTGTGCGTGTCGTTACTGCTTAGTCTTTAGGGTGCCCCTAATGACCTAAAATGTTTGGCAAAAAGATGAATTTTTGTTTTAGAATGAGTTTTAAAAAATTAGTCATATCAAGGGTTTTGACTGATTTTTTTAAATTTATTATAAAATGAAAAGTCGCTTTTTGATGAATATTTTAGGTTGTCAGGGCGCGCCTTTCAATACAAATCTATTTTTTGTTGCAGATCGTTGATTTTGACATTAATGATGTCGTACAAATCTTGGGAACTCACTAGCGTTTTTGCGCGCTGATAATGTCCAATTGCTTCCTTTAATTTACCCTGCACGATCAATGCCTTAGCACTTTGAATATGAGAACGCCCCTCGTTACCTTGCTTGATATAGAGCAATGCTAAGAGTTTATAAGATTCAAAACTGCCTTGATTGACGCGTAAAAATGGTTTTAAAATGGCAATGCCTAAATGATATTGATGATTATCCAAATAAGTTTCAGCGGCATAATAAAAACTGGCTTCATCATCTTCTTTAATGATATTTTTGGCAAAATATTGTTGTGCCAATTTCACATTGCCCATTTTTGCAGCAATACGCCCTGCCAAAATATTGCTTGGTTTACTATTATTAATGACCAATAATTTATCGATATTTGTTTTAGCACTTGCATATTCTTCTTTTTTAAACGCCTGATAAGCTTGCATATAATAAGTAATTTCTGAATCTTTTTCAGGCTTGATTTCCTGATTGTCTTGATAATACAATTTAGCCTTGATGGTTACATATTCAAAAGAATCTTTTCTATTGCCAACTCTAGAACGAGCGGTGCGTTGCACGCTATCCGCAATACGATTGACGCTGAGTGGGTGTGATTGTAAAAATTCTTGGGCGTTAGCACCATCTTTTAATTTTGCAAAAAAATTCGCCATGCCTTGTGGGTCAAATCCAGATTTTTCCAACATATTTGTGCCGATTCTATCTGCCTCCCATTCATGCTCACGGGTAAAATTAATATTTTTCTGCAATGTGCCTGCAATTGTAGAAGTGAAAATAGCCTCTGATGCTTTACTGCTATTAGCCAATGCCGCTGCCACAACACCTGCTAGTAATAAATAATTTTGCTTACCCGCTTTTTCAGAAAATCGTTCAAGATGGTTTTGCGTAACATGGGATATCTCATGCGAAAGCACACCTGCCAATTCAGCTTCAGTGTCCGAACTCAGCAACATTCCCGTATGCACGCCGATATAACCGTACGAGCCTGCAAAGGCGTTGATACTACTATCCTTTAAAAAGAAAAAACCAAAGTGTTTGCGTGGGTTTTCACTATAAGTAACCAATTCGTGACCCGTTTTCTTTAGGTAAGTAGTCGCTTCAATATCGGAAATGACTGTACCTGTTGCCCAAATTAATTGTAAAAACTTGTTACCTTGTTTCTTTTCATCCAAAGATTCCAGCGGCTGTAAGTCGGGAACGCTTAATGCGAAAGCAAAAAATGGGGTTAAGAGTAATGCGAGAAAAAACTTATTCATTGTAAATCATTATAATTGACTATTAGGCGAAGGATGATATAAAATAGTCTGTACTTATTTAGAAATTGAATTCCTAATAAGTTTTTTAATTTTAATTTTAATTACAAGGAGTCCCAAAATGGCTGACGAAACTTTAGATGCATCAGGCTTAAACTGCCCATTACCAATTTTAAAAACTAAGAAAGCACTATCAAAGATGGATGCTGGAAAAATCTTAGATGTTATTTCAACTGATGCAGGTTCAGTAAAAGACATTGAAGCTTTTTGTAATCAAACAGGTAACAAACTTATCTCAACAGCAGAAGACGGTGGTAAATATATCTTCACTATTGAGAAAGTTTAATGCCGACTAAAATGAGGGAATAAATATGTCAGATAACAATAAAATGACGATTATCGCCACTAAAGGTACTTTTGACTGGGCATTTCCGCCTTTCATTATTGCCTCTACCGGCGTTGCAATGGACAAAGAAGTTACGATTTTCTTTACTTTCTACGGACTCAATCTTTTACTTAAAGATGTTTCCAAGTTAAAAGTAACACCAATTGGTAACCCAGCAATGCCGATGAAAATGCCATTTGGTCCTAAGTGGTTACAGAAAATTGACTTCGGCCCTAAAATCCCTAACTTCGTTTGGAGCAATGTCCCAGGCATGGAAGCAATGGCAACTTATCTTATGAAAAAAACAATGGCTAAACATGGTGTGGCTAAGTTGGAAGACCTTCGTGCGATGTGTCAAGAATTTGATGTTAAATTCATTGCTTGTGAAATGACAGTCGAGTTGTTTGGCTATGACAAATCAGACTTTATTGATGGTGTTGAATTTGCTGGTGCTGCGTCATATTTTGACGAAGCCGCTGGTGGTGACCATCATCTGTACATGTAACCTTTACTTGATATTGATTATTAAAAACCGCTGAAAGGCGGTTTTTTTATGTCCAATCTATACATTGCCAGTTTTTTGTTTGGCAACGGTTAAAAGTTTGTTATCGCCATGGATAACGAATGGGTTATCAACTATCCTAACAAGGGTAAATTATTGTGAAAATAAAAAATATGCACCATCTAAAAATTCATTGTTTCCTATACACCACGCTTTTAGTTTTATACATCACCCCAAAACCTCAAACAACTTTTTAAATTTTCTTATATAGCAAAACCCAAGAAGCCTTCTTCTTTTTCTGATTTAATTTTATACTTTCTCGATACACATGCATCGGTTTTTTATAATCCAATGTTTCATGGAATCTTCGATGGTTATAAAACTCAATATAATCATCCACATCAGTGATTAACTCACCAATAGATTGATATTCATTTAGATAAATTCTCTCACATTTAGCACGCCTCCAAAATCATTCAATACAGATATTATCTGTGGCTCTGCCTTTGCCATCCATAGATATTGTTATACCTAGTTTCTTTAGCCTTTTAGTATGCGCTTCACTGGTGTATTGAGAACCTTGGTCGGTGTTAAATATCTCTGGGTGTGGGTGCTTTTCTAAAGCATTATTGAGTACGCTCATAACCAGTTGACTGTCCATAGTATTGGATATTTTGTGTGATAGAACCGCTTTTGAATGCCAATCAATAATGACTGCCATATAAACCATTCCACCTGCAATCTTGATGTAGGTGATGTCTGTAGACCAAACTTGATTAGCATGGTTAATACCAAGTCCTCGTAACTTATAACTGTATTTCTTATGTGCTTTGATGAGTATCGTGGTATTGACTTGTTTAACTGCTAATACCGCCTTTAAACCCAGTTCTTGACGATAACGAGCAACGGTGTTTAAACTGACCTTGTAGCCATCTTCAAGTAGTTGCTGGTGGACTTTTTTCTCACCGTAGATGGGTATTTTCTCAAACACTTTAGCGATATGATTTTTAATGATTCGCTTGGTGTTATTTGCTCTTGGCTTGTAATAAAGCCCACCTCTGTTAATGCCCAATAATTGGCACTGATGATTAACCGATAAAGAAGAAGATGAAGTGTGTAATGAGGATGGCTTGAGATCAATTAGTTGTTTGAGATTAAATGAGCCCAGGCTGACGAGCTTTTTTTGCCAACCACTCCTTTTCTACTGTTACCTTGCCTACTAGCGTAGTTAAGCGTTCATTCGGACTCATTTTTTACTCCGATTTTTATTGTTTAGTTTAACGGGTTTGAAATAAGGAAAATTAAATTGTTGTTCGAAATTGTTGGGGTTTTATATGAGCATTTTATTTTAATTCTAAATCAATATTTGGATTGTTTTTTACATTAATTACTTGGCTTACCACCTCAATATCGCCCACTTGTCGCATTGCTGAACCTGATTTACTCAAACGCACTACTGCAAGTACTTTAGATGCTTGGGATAATTTACTTGTTGGCATAACAGAATTTGCATCGGTTAATGTCACTACACTGGTGAAATCTTTTAACTTGATTTTTTGAATCGCAATCGGCATCGGTCTGCCTCGTGCAGCTTTAACATAAATCATTAAATAATGATTGCTAAACTCTGCTTGACGCAAATGCTCAGACAATTTAACCGTAATCACTACTTGATGTTGAACACTTGTCATAGGGGTGCTAGGCTCAGTTTCTTCTTTGGTCTTATCGACTTGTGCTTGCGATAATCGCTCTAACATTCTCTGCAAAATTACCCTGTCTGACTGCCCCTCTGGTAACAATGACAGCGACCTCTGCCAAAGTTGTTGTGCTAAGCCCAATTTCTGTGCATTAACTGCAACCCAGCCTGCTAAATACAAGGCATCAGGTGCATTCGGATTAATCTCTAACGCCTCACGCACTAAAGTAGAAACACGCCCATTGAATTGATTGCCTTGAGACTGTGCCAAAGTTGACGCATACTCAATCAACATAATTTCATCTTTTGGATTTAATTGATAAGAACGCTCATATGCTTCTAAAGATTCAGCAAGTTTATCAGACTCAAACAATGCTAAACCCAATATCCTCCATGCTTTCGAATCCTTAGGTTCTTGTGCTAAACGCTTTCTAATATTAGTAATACTTTGTGCTAAAGCTGGTACTTTTCCCGCTTGTAAAGTTGTATTTTGAGCCGTAATTGATTGCGGAGTTATCGCCTGATAAACACCCAAAGACGCAATAGATAAAATCACTACAATCAATGCTGTTAACCAAATTGGTGTTGGTTTTTGCGTTTCAACTACGGTTACTGTTTGCATCATTTCCACCGCCAATACTTGCGCAATTTCTTCTTTGGCTTGCTCGTATACAGTTTCATCAATCAACTCTCTTTGCAAATCTTGTTCAAGTTCTGCTTGTTTTTGCTTGCCCAAAGCCACATTAGATTCTTCCAAATCGATGTCATTTGGCTTCAAAGGACGATACAAAAACCAAACCAACCACACCGATGATATTGCCAACATCAAAGTGAACCACATATATACACTTGTGATTGTTAAACTCATGGTTGTCTCCTTGTTTTAAGGCGGTAGCGTCTGTCAAAAGCTGCCAACAACGCACCGAAGGCAATAAATAAACCGCCTAACCAAATCCAGCGAATGAATGGCTTGTAATACAACCTAAGACTCCAAGCATCCTTGCCTAAATCTTCGCCCAAAGCAATATATAAATCACGAAATAATGATGGGTCAATCGCCGCTTCTGTCATTGGCATACCTGTCACATATTGGCGTTTTTCAGGTCGCAAAGTGGTAATTTTCTCACCTTCATGTGCCACATCAACTATCCCTTTGCTGCCCGTATAATTTGCCCCTTGAAGTTTGCTAATACCCCTAAAAGTAAAGTCATAACCTTCAATGGTTACCGTTTCATTGAGCGTCATCTTAATATCTTTTTCCACGCCAAATTGTGTAGTCACTGTGGCACCAAATAAAAATACCGCAATACCGATATGTGCAACTATCATCCCAATAAACGCCAAACTTGGATTGCCTCGTTGCACTAATCTTTGTACTAATAACAATAATGAATGGAACACAATCCACAAAGATAAGAAAGTTGCCAGTACGACGAAAATATTATCAATGGCTAAATAAGTAATCAGCGTTATCGTTGAAATCACAAACACCATATGTATGGTCACATCTACCACTCTGTCTAACTTATCTTTTTTCCAACGCAAATACCCACCAATTGCCATTGCTAACACCGCAGGTATCATAATCGGAACGAATACCGCATCAAAATAAGGTGCACCGACTGAAATTTTGCCCAAACCCAATCCATCCAATAACAACGGGTACATTGTTCCTAAAAATACAGCCAATAATGCTGCGACTAATAAAATATTATTCACCAACAATCCACTTTCTCTCGACAATGGCGAGAAACTATTGTTACTACGCATTAGATTGGCACGCCATGCATACAATCCCAACGAACCACCGACCACTATAATCAAAAATACCAGAATAAATAAACCACGAGCAGGGTCAGCAGCGAACGAATGTACCGAAGTCAAAATACCTGAACGCACCAAGAAAGTACCTAGCAAACTCAAAGAAAACCCTGAAATCGCTAACAACACCGTCCAATGCTTAAATGCTCCGCGTTTTTCACTGACACTCAAGGAATGCACTAAAGCCGTTGCCGCTAACCACGGCATAAACGACGCATTTTCAACTGGATCCCAAAACCACCAACCCCCCCAGCCAAGTTCGTAATATGCCCACCAAGAACCCAAAGTAATGCCAAATGTCAAAAACGCCCACGCCACCAAAGTCCATGGACGCGACCAGCGTAACCAAGTAGAATCTAACTGCCCGCGAATCAGCGACGATAGTACAAATGCAAACGGAATTGCCAAGCCCACATAGCCCATATACAACATCGGCGGGTGAATGATTAAACCAAAATCTTGCAACAATGGATTAAGTTCTCGCCCCTGTGTCGGAATAATATCCAAACGCTCAAACGGGTTAGAAGTCAGTAACAAAAACAAGATAAAGCCAACGCTAATCAGCCCCAAGATAATCAAAATATGATTAAGCACCTGCGTAGGTAAGCGTTTAGAAAAAATAGAAACAGCCACACTCCACGCCGACAATATCAACGCCCACAACAACAAAGAACCTTCGTGTGCACCCCAAACTGCTGACATCTTGAAAATATCAGGCAAATTAGTATTAGAATTGCTGGCAACATATTTAACGGAAAAATCATCAACCACAAAAGCATTCATCAAAATAGCGAACGACACAATCAACCAAAAAAACTGCATCCATAACAAAGGACGAGAAAGTTGCGTCAAAGCAACATTCCCCCGCCATAAGCCCACACTTGGCAAGGCTACTTGTAGCACAGTAGCTATCAAAGCAAGAATTAAAGCAAAATGTCCAATTTCAGGTAGCATAATAACAGTCTGTTAACTATAAAAGTCTTTTATTATATCTAAATTGCCGTAATTAACAACCACATTTGCGACTTTAATTACCGCAGGTTTGGCGTAATATGCTATCGACAATCCAGCTACTGCCATCATCTCCAAATCATTTGCCCCGTCACCTGCCACAATCACTTGACTCAACGACACTTGATATTGTTCGCATAATTCAGCGACAAATTCGGCCTTAGCAGTAGCATTGACAATATTACCTACAACTTCGCCCGTTAATTTGCCATCTACAATCGCCAACACATTCGCACGGTCGTGATCTAGTCCAATATCTTGCGCTAAACGATGT
>FPHY01000072.1_pt1 | contig 13419 bp, 10 predicted proteins | sample 1057291 | NCBI WGS metagenome assembly FPHY01 (sample SAMEA4473301, study PRJEB15554) | hydrothermal vent metagenome | biome: marine basaltic hydrothermal vent biome; feature: marine hydrothermal vent; material: water | place: Pacific Ocean | collected 2011-06-14/2011-07-23 | depth 1705 m | reverse complement strand
ATTGCTATGTAGTTATTAAATATGTATTAATAAGGAGTAAAGTATGAAAGTAATTCAATTTATTAAATGGGTACTGATTATTATCGGTGCAGTTTCCACTTACTATATGGTGTTATTACAAGCACAATATGGTGTTACCAGTAAGGTTATCAGTGAGATGATTTCACCAGAATTACACCCAGAAGCAATGGAAAAAGTTTATATGCCAATGACCAACATATTGTTGGATACAAACGACATTACTATGGCATCAATTGTTCGTGATAAAGTTAGTGACGATATGAAAGGTGAAAATCTACTAGAAACAATCGAAAATATTGAAGAGGCTATGGGCGAAGTTGTAATTGAAAGAAATATTAAAGATGTGGGTCAATTGCCACTTTCTGAACAAGTTGAACTTCAGCTTGACAAAAAACAGCGTTTCTTAAAAATTTACCAATATTGTAAGCCAACAACAGCAATGATAATGGTTGATCATTCAGATGCATTCTCTGCATACTTGCCATGTCGTATTGCCTTAATTGAAGATAAATCGGGTCAATTATGGTTATATTCTTTAAATATGGATATGATGATTTATGGTGGTGCACCACTACCTGATGATTTGCTTAAATTAGCATTAGAAGTTAAAAAGACCATGACTGCAATTCAGAAAGCAGGTGCTGGCATAGAAGTTGATGAATAACTTCAGGTTAATAGAAATCTAATTTTATTAAAAAACCGCTCTTCTGAGCGGTTTTTTATTGCTTAAAATAAACACTTATGAAACCTATTTACCACAACCTTGATTTTGGCATTACTTGCATTGACACACAACATATGCGTAACGATTTTGTTGCTGCCTATTTAATTGAAGACAATGGACGCACTGCTTTTGTAGATACTGGCTGTTATCTCTCAGTGCCAAATCTACTGGCCACACTGGATGCGAAAAATATTAGCCGTGAAAATATCGACTATATTATTCTCACACATATCCATCTTGACCACGCAGGCGGTGCAGGCGAATTAATCAAACACCTGCCCAATGCCAAAGTTTATGTGCACGAATACGGTGCAAACCACCTAATTGACCCCTCCAAATTGCGTGCTGGCGTTATCGGTGTGTACGGTGAATTATTTTTCAAACAATTTCTTGGTGATTTAATCCCAATCGCCAAAGACAAAATTATCTTTGCCAAAGATAACGACGAAATCACACTCGGCAAACGAACCCTAAAATTCATCAATACTCCAGGTCATGCTCGCCATCATGTCTGCATCTGGGATGAGAAATCACAAGGCATTTTCTCTGGTGATACTTTGGGCGTGAGTTATCGTGAATTTGATACTGAGCAAGGTGAGTTAATTTTCCCACCGACCACCCCCATCCAATTCGACCCAGAAGTTTGGAAAACCACCATCAACCAACTAATGCAACTGAAACCAAAATACGCCTATCTCACGCATTTTAACCGCATTGAATTTACCCAAAAATCTGCTGATATGTTAATTGAGCATATTGACGGCTTTGTCAAAATCGCCAAACAAATGCAACACGAAAAAAATCGCCACAAGTCCATTAAAGAAAATTTATTAAATTACTTGCTAGACATTGCCATCAAACACGATGTCACACTTGACAAAGCACAACAAATAAAATTGTTCAAAGGCGACTTAGAAATCTGTGCCCAAGGCTTGGGCATTTGGTTGGACCGTTAATAGTACGAACAGCAATAATCCACCACTGTCTTCACTTTCAACTTAAAACTGGAATCCTTTGGTACTTCAAATGAAGTGTCTTTTGTGAAGGTTTGCCATTTACTTTCACCTGATAATAAAATCTCTATTTCACCAGCTTGAATTTCCATTAATTCATTGTCGCTGGTACTGAATTCGTATTCACCTGGCATCATAATGCCCAAAGTCTTTTTACTGCCATCAGCAAACTCGACGATACGACTGGTAACATTGCCATCAAAATAAATATTAGCAGCTTTGACAATCGTTACATTTTCAAAATTTGACATCGGTTATCCTTTAATTTGATTCAAAATATATTGTGTTAATAATGGTACTGGGCGACCCGTCGCACCTTTCTTTGCACCACTAACCCACGCTGTTCCGGCGATGTCAATGTGTGCCCAACGGTAATTTTTGGTAAAACGCGATAAGAAGCAAGCTGCAGTTACCGTGCCAGCTTCACGCCCACCAATATTACCCATATCGGCAAAATTTGATTTTAATAATTCATCATATTCATCGTCTAACGGCAACTGCCATGCTGTGTCCATTGCCGTTTTACCCGCTGTAATTAAATCATCTGCCAAGTTTTGGTCATTCGCCATCACCCCACAATGATGCTTACCTAAAGCAATAATCACCGCACCTGTTAGCGTTGCTGTGTCAATTACTACTTCTGGATTAAATTTTTCCACCCAAGTTAACGCATCACACAAAATCAAACGCCCTTCAGCATCGGTATTTAAAATTTCAATGGTTTTGCCTGACATTGAAGTCACTACATCGCCTGGCTTAGACGCATTATGTGCTGGCATATTTTCAACTGCCGGCACCACAATCGTTAAATTAACTTTGAGTTGCATCTCAGCCACCGCACGCATCGTTCCCAATACGCCTGCTGCACCACACATATCGTATTTCATCTCATCCATCCCCGTGCCTGGTTTCAAAGAAATACCGCCAGAGTCAAAAGTTACCCCCTTACCCACCAGCACAATCGGCTTTGCATTGCCCTTTCCCGTATAACTCAAACTGATAAGTTTCGGCACTTCAATTGAGCCTTTGGATACCGACAATAACGAACCCATTCCCAATGCTGACATATCAGACTCCTCCAACACTTCGCAATCAAGTCCAAATTCCTGTGCCAAATCCTGTGCCGTTTTTGCCAAATAAGTCGGTGTGCAAATATTTGAAGGCATATCGCCGAGCATACGACTGAGTGCCATACCCGATGCGATAGCTACCGCTTTGTCGATACTGTTTTGTTCACCGTCTGCAAAAGTTACACTTTGCAAAATATTCGCATCGGGTGTGTCTAAATTAACTTTTTGCACTTGATAATCATTATTTGCCATCGCTTGTGTGGCAATACCGACAAAATCCTCTACCGCAAGTATTGGTAAAAATAACGCTGAAATATTAAATTGATTTGCCGTTTGTGCCAGAGTTGTCGCCAATTTTTTCAGTGTTTTTGCCGTCGGTGCGTCTTCGCCTAGCCCAATATTAAGTTGATTATTATCAAAACTGACTTTGTTAAATTTAAGTGCTTTGTCAAAATTAACTCGTATTTCTGATTGTGCACAAACTTTATTAATCTTAAATTTCATTATTCTTGCAATCCATTATTTATAAAATGCGTATAATTTTATCATTTAGTGCTCACTATAAAACCATGTTTAAAAAAATACTCTTTGCTCTATTAATTAGCACACAAGCTTTTGCAGATAAAACGGATGTAATCAATAATCTTGCTCCACTTTTTGGGGAAATTAACAAGACAGATATTATCAAAACAGATTTTAACGGCGTTTATGAAGTCATCTTTCACAACCCAATTGGCTCTATTTTTGTTTCAAATGACGGTAAGTATTTCATCAAAGGCAACATTATCAATATAAGAACACGCCAACTACTAAACTCAAGTCCACGCGTCAACACACTCAAACAAACACTCATCAACACAGTTGCCGATGAAGACAAAATCATCTTTGAAGCAAAAGATGAAAAATACACTATCAATGTGTTCACCGATGTAGATTGTCCGTTTTGCAAAAAACTGCACGCACAAATGCCTGAAATGAATGATTTAGGTATCACCGTTAAATACCTCGCAATGCCAATTGCTTTGTTACACCCAACTGCACAAGGGAAAATGGAAAATATTTGGTGTGCAGCAGATAGGGTAAAAGCAATGAACGACTATAAAATAAAAGACATTGTTCCTGACTCAAAAAAATGTAAAAATCCAGTCAGGCAACAATTAGAACTCTCTGGGCAATTAGATATAAAAGGCACCCCTGCCATTTTCCTATCAGACGGCACACAGTTGCCTGGTTATATGCCCTCTCAGAAAATTTTGCAAAAAATTCAGCAAAAAATTGGAAGGTAATGCTAGAACTATTGCCTTAGATGCAATCTGTTCTGTTATTTTAGAAAAAAAATCGCTTTCTGCTTTTCACTATCCAAGCGATGTTAGTTCACTGACAAAATCTTTGGTGTTTGGCACTCTGCGTTTTTATCACCAACTCAATGATATTGTTACCGAACGCCTCAACCACTCATTAGAAAAAGAAGATTTAGATATCCATTGCCTAATGCTTTTGGGTGCTTACCAAATCCTGCACAGCAATGTCGCCGAACACGCCAGTATTTTTGAAACTGTCAATGTCGCTGAAATCATCGACCAAGTATGGGCAAAACCTTTAGTTAACGCCATCTTGCGACAAATACAACGAGACAAAGAAAAACTGCTCAAGCAAACCCATTACTCCCATCCCACTTGGCTGTTGAAGAAAATTAAGCAATATTATCCAAACGATTTTGAACAAATATTCACGCAAAATAATACTCAAGCACCAATGACCCTTCGCCTACACCCAAAGCATGACATCGACGCTCACCTTGATGCTGAAAAAATCGAAGCCACCCCACAAGCCCGTATCTTAAAAAAAGCAATAGATGTCCATGACATCCCCGATTTTGAAAATGGCTCGTGCTTCGTTCAAGATGCCTCTGCCCAACTCGCAGGACACTTACTTAATCCACAAAACACCGATTTAATCTTAGATGCCTGCTGCGCTCCCGGAGGTAAAACCACCCACCTCAGCGAACTCGCTCCAAAGTCCAAAATTATTGCCCTTGACAGTGATAACGACCGCCTAACTCGTGTCCAAGAAAATATTGACCGCTTTCAAATAAAAAATATCCATCTTTCCCAAGGAAATGCCCAAACCCAAGACTGGTGGGATGGAAAATTATTCGACAAAATCCTACTCGACGCCCCTTGCTCCGCCACCGGTGTCATTCGTCGCCACCCTGACATTAAGCTCTTGCGTAAGCCCAAGGACATTAGCAATTTAGTTGCCCTGCAAGCAGAAATTTTAAGCAATTTATGGGCAATTCTTAAATCAGGTGGCACATTGCTTTACGCCACCTGCTCCATTTTAAAAAATGAAAATGAAATGCAAATTGCCAATTTTCTATCAAGCCATCCTAATGCAACAGAAGAAAAAATTACCCTTGATTGGGGTGCTGAAGCCACCCATGGTAGACAACAAATCCCCTGTCGAGAGTTTGATGGTTTTTATTATGCCAAACTCATCAAATCTTAATCTGAGACCTTTACAGTGCGTAGCCTCCCTTGCGGATAAATAGGGATGATTAGCAAAATAACAGATTTTATTAATTTTAGAATTTTTTAAATTCACTCCTAGATGGCGTTTTGATGATTATTCATATTTATCCGCAAGGGAGGCTACGCACTGCAAGGGTCTCAATCTATAAACTCACCTCTTCCTAGATTTTTTTACAGAAATTCGATGATGGAAATCATTGTTTCTTTTGCCTTTATTTATATGTTGGTGTTTTGGTTTGCTGGATGTTGCTGAATAAGGTACCAAACAATCATCGCCACTGCCAATTAAATCACTGCGCCCCATGGTTTTTAGTCCTTGTCGTAGGATATTCCAGTTTTCAGGATCATGATAACGCAGGAAGGCTTTGTGTAGTTTTCGCTGTTGCCCACTGCGTGGGGTTTTTACCGATTCTGATTGTCGTGTGATTTTCTTCAGTGGATTTAACTCAGTATGATACATAGCGGAGGCGATTGCCAAAGGTGTGGGAATGAAAGCCTGAACTTGGTCAGGCTTGAAATGATTGCGTTTAAGCCAAAGTGCTAAATTCAACATATCCTCATCGCTGGTACCAGGGTGTGATGAGATAAAGTAGGGAATTAAGTATTGCTCTTTTCCAGCTTGTTTAGAATAACGCTCAAATAAGGTTTTAAATTGTTGATAGGTACCAATACCAGGTTTCATCATTTTTGATAAAGTGTTGTCTTCCGTGTGTTCGGGGGCAATTTTTAAGCGTCCACCCACATGGTGAGTGACCAGCTCTTTAATATATTCAGGGTCACGCACCGCTAGGTCGTAACGCAGTCCTGAGGCAATAAAAATACGCTTAATGCCTTTTAATTGTCGCGCACGACGATACAATTTGGTGAGTGGTTTATGGTTGGTGCCAAGATTTGAACAAATACCCGGATAAACACAAGAAAGGCGACGACAAGACGCTTCTATTTTTTTATCCTTGCATTGTAGACGATACATGTTGGCTGTTGGCCCACCAAGGTCAGAGATGTTGCCTTTAAAGTCTTCATCAGTATCACGGATAGTTTCAATTTCACGAATCACCGAATCCTCTGAACGACTTTGAATAATACGCCCCTCATGCTCAGTAATAGAACAGAATGTACACCCACCAAAGCAACCCCGCATAATATTAATGGAGAAACGAATCATATCAAAAGCAGGGATTTTTAGTTCGCCATAAGCGGAATGTGGCTTGCGCGTATAGGGCAATTCAAACACGCTGTCAAATTCTTCCATTGACAAAGGAATCGGTGGTGGGTTAAGCCAAACATCACGCTGACCATGGCGTTGCACCAAGGCACGCGCATTACCTGGATTGGTTTCTAGGTGAAAAACACGCGAAGTATGTGCATACAAATAACGGTCTTTTACTACCTGCTCGAAAGCAGGCAAGCGAATAACGGTTTTTTCTCGATGTAAACCTTTTGGTCGCTGAGCAAAATCAAGTACTTGTATTGCACCCTGATTAGGGTCAATTTTTTTGACTTCAAACTGCTTACTTGCTGCGTTATTTTTATCACTGCAACCTTGTCCATCTTTAGTAGAAGTGTCTGCGTAGGGATCAGTTTGTGGGTGTTTTAAACTTTTTTCATCGTCAATGTCACTTGAATCTAATACCGTCCAGCCTTCAGGGATACCTTGTCGCATAAAAGCCGTGCCGCGTATATCGGTCATTTGCTTTATCTCTTCACCCGATGCCACTCGATGTGCAACTTCAACAACTGCGCGCTCAGCATTACCAAACAGCAGTAAGTCGGCTTTAGAATCCGGCAAAATTGAGCGACGAATGGTTTGCGACCAATGGTCATATTGTGCAATACGCCTCAAACTCGCTTCAATACCGCCAATAATAACAGGCACACCCTTGTAGGCTTCTTTGGCACGCTGGGTATAAACTGTGGTAGCACGGTCAGGGCGTTTTCCTGCTTTTGCACCTGCAGTATAAGCATCATCAGAACGAGGTCTTTTTTCTGCTGTGTAATGATTCACCATAGAATCCATATTGCCTGAAGCTATCGCAAAAAATAGTGCAGGCTTTCCCAGTTGGCGAAAATCATCTGCTGAATGCCAATCAGGTTGAGAAATAATGCCTACCCGAAATCCTTGAGATTCCAACAAGCGGCCAATAATGGCCATACCAAAACTGGGATGGTCAACATAAGCATCACCAGTAACGATAATAATATCGCAACAATCCCATTCTAAATCATCCATTTCTTTGCGTGATATAGGTAGCAACGGCACAGGTACAAGGCCTTTTTTATGGGGCCAAAATTTTGGATAAGCGTAAATATTTTTAGGTGTTGATGACATGATGCTAAAGTATACGGTAGAAACTGTAAAAAAATTTCTTAACCCGTATTTTTTCTTTTCTACAAGGTAGGCTTGCCCAAGTGACTGAGTAATTTTTAAAAATACCCTTAGCCCTGCTAGAAGTGGATTTAAAAAATTCTAAAATTAATAAAATCTGTCATTTTGCTAATCATCCCTATTTATCCGCAAGGGAGGCTACGCACTGCAAAGGTCTCTATATGTTTCATAAATTATGCTAGAATTTCTGTGGGTGCTTTTAGTGTCCACAGAAATCAAGGCTCTAAAGCAATGTCAAGCACTTCATCAATCCATTTAACTTTAATCACATTTAATTTGCCTTTGATTTTGTCGGGAACTTCTGAGAGTTCGCGTTCATTGTCGCTGGGGATAATGACGGTTTTGATGCCACCACGCAGGGCAGCGAGCATTTTCTCTTTGAGTCCACCGATTGGGGTGATTTCGCCTCGTAGGGTGATTTCACCAGTCATGGCGACATCGGCTTTGACTTTTCTACCTGTTAGCACAGAAACTAATGCGGTGCACATTGCAGCACCCGCACTTGGTCCATCTTTTGGAGTGGAGCCGTCGGGGACATGGATGTGGATGTCGAGTTTTTCTTGGAAGTCATCGGAAAGTTTGAGCTCTTTGGCACGGGTGCGGGCAACACTCATAGCGGCTTGAATGGATTCTTTCATGACATCGCCGAGTTGACCGGTGTAATTGAGTTTACCTTTGCCTTTGTAGGCGGTTGCTTCAATGGTGAGTAAATCGCCACCAACCGATGTCCAGGCTAGACCTGTAACTTCTCCGATTTGACTTTCTTCTTCTGCTAAACCGAAACGGTGTTTGTGAATACCTAAGTATTTTTCTAAATTTTTGCTGCTGACAATGGCTTTAGTTTTGCGTTTTTTCATTACTATTTCTTTGACGGCTTTACGACAAATAGTGCTGATGGTTCTACTTAAACCACGCACGCCCGCTTCGCGAGTGTAGTAACGAATAATATCAAGAATGGCAGAATCTTTAAATGAAATCTCACTGTCTTTAATGCCATTATTTTCCATCGCTTTTTTGATTAAGTGGCGTTTGGCGATTTCTAATTTTTCGTTTTCAGTGTAGCCTGATAATTCGATGATTTCCATTCTGTCTAATAATGGGCGTGGCAAGTCTAATGAATTTGCAGTTGCTACGAACATCACTTGAGAAAGGTCGTAATCAACTTCGATATAGTGGTCGTTAAAAGTGTGGTTTTGCTCTGGGTCCAAAACTTCTAACATTGCACTAGCGGGATCACCACGGTTATCAGATGCCATCTTTTCGATTTCATCAAGCAAGAAAAGTGGATTTTTTACTTCTACTTTTTGCATTTTTTGGATAATGGAGCCTGGCATTGCACCGATATAGGTGCGACGATGTCCGCGGATTTCCGCTTCATCTCTAACACCACCGAGGGCTAAACGAATATATTTACGATTCACAGCTTTAGCGATTGATTCACCGAGTGAGGTCTTACCTACACCTGGGGGTCCAACTAAACATAGAATATTTGCCTTGTTGTGGGTAACGCGTGTTTGCACAGCAAGATGCTCCAAGATGCGCTCTTTGACTTTGTCTAAGCCATAATGGTCGTCATCTAAAATCTTTTGTGCCCTAACTAAATTTTTGTTAATTCTGGTTTTCTTTTTCCACGGGACATCGCAGAGATTTTCGATGTAAGTGCGGATAATAGAAGCATCGGAAGACTGTGATGACATTCTTGAGAGTTTTTTCAACTCGCCTTCTGCTTGTTTTTTTGCGTCTTTTGGCATTTTAGCTTCGGTGATTTTTTCTTGTAACTCTTCAATTTCATTTTCGTCTTCGGCTTGCCCCAATTCTTTTTGAATAGACTTCATTTGCTCATTCAAATAGTAATCTCTTTGATTAGATTCCATTTGACTGCGCACACGAGATTGAATTTTTCTCTCGGTACCTAAAACATCGATTTCACCTTGAATGGCAGATAGGATTTTATCTAGTCTGACTTGTGCGCTGTCACTATCTAAAAGTGCTTGTTTTTCAGTCATTTTAAGTGTTAAATTAGCGGTAATAATATCACTGAACTGCTCAACATCTTTGACATCTCTGAGCATATTTAAGATTTCTTCTGGAATTTTTTTATTGAGTTTGATATACGACTCAAAATTTTCTAATGCCAAACGCATCATTGCTTCGATTTCAACATCTGTGCCCATTTTCAACATTAGCTCATTGAGTTTGACCTTGGTATAACCGTCGGCTTTGACAAATTCTTCAATTTCAGCACGCTTGACGCCTTCAACCAATACTTTGATAGTGCCATCAGGCAGTTTTAGCATTTGCAAAATCGTGGCTAAGGTGCCGACTGTGTGCAAATCTTTATTGGTTGGTTCTTCGGTTTTCTCGTTTTTTTGTGCGACTAAGAAAATATATTTGTTGGTACCCATCGCTTGAGTGATGGCATTGACAGAACTTTTTCTACCAACGAAAAATGGCATAACCGTGTGTGGAAAAAGCACCACATCACGCAGAGGCAATAATGGCACCAATTCTTGATTCAAATCGATAATATCTATCGTATCTTTTGTTCCCATAATAGCGTTACCCCTTTTAAACTTAGTAATTTAGATAGATAGTGATGAGTAACATTAATTTCAAGTATCCACTGCCCAAAATCATCCACTTTTTCATTATGAATATACCCAATATTATGAATTTCACTGCGAATATAGGCGCTTTTTACATCAATTTGTATTTTAGCACGGGTCATCATGCCGCTTAATTGTTCGGCTAAGGCTTGGTAGAGAAAATCAAGCCCATCACCTGTTTGTGCAGACATCCACACACGGAAAATTCTGCCATTTTCATCTCGGTCTAATCTGGGTTTGATATTTTCTACGCTATCGATTTTATTCATTACTAAAATACTTGGAACTTTATCAGCATCAATATCAGCAATAATTTTTTGAACTTGTTCGATTTTTTCGATATTGTATTCATCAGATGCATCAACAATGTGCAGGATGACATTTGCTTGACTGGTTTCTTCTAGTGTCGACTTAAATGCGGCGACTAAATCATGGGGTAAGTCTTGGATAAAACCCACTGTATCAGCAATGACTGCTTCACCTGAAGCGGGCAATATCACGCGTCTAATAGTAGAGTCTAAAGTGGCAAATAACTGATCATTGGCAAATACTTCTGCTTTGGTGATAGTGTTAAATAGTGTAGATTTACCGGCATTGGTGTAACCTGCTAAAGCAACCATTGGTAATTCATTCTTGATACGCGATTTACGCCCTAAATCTCGTTGTTTGTGGACTTTGTCCAATCGTTTGGTGATGTTTTTGATACGCACGGCAATCAGTCGTTTATCGGTTTCTAATTGCGTTTCGCCTGGACCACGCATCCCGATACCACCTTTTTGTCGTTCAAGGTGCGTCCAGCCCCGCACTAATCGAGTGGATAGATGTCGGAGTTGGGCTAATTCGACTTGTAATTTTCCTTCAAATGAGCTAGCCCTAAGGGAAAAAATATCTAAAATTAAACCGGTACGATCCATTACTTGGCATTCTAAATCTGCTTCTAAATTACGCTCTTGTGAAGGGGATAACTCGGCGGAGAAAATCACCAAATCAAGCGCTAATTCTTTGACTAATTCTGCAAGTTCTTCTACTTTACCTGTGCCAATAAAATGTTTGGCTTTGGCATTGTTACGAGACACTTTGAGATTTTTGACAACCTCTAAACCAGATGATCTTGCCAATTCAGAAAATTCATCCATCCCATTTTTGATATGTTTGTTGTTTGGGAGTTCTACATAGACCAGTAGTGTGCGTTCGCCTTGACCGACGGCGTCTTTTTGCTTGTCAAATAATTCCAAAGTTAAGAGACTCTCTTAACTACTTTTGTCTTACTGGTTTTTGCTTTCTTAACAGACTTATAAACAATAATTGGTTCTTTGGTTTTTTCAACTATTGCCCTGTCAATCACCACTTCGCTCACATCTTTCAATGACGGCAATTCAAACATAGTATCTAATAATAAATCTTCTAAGATAGAGCGCAAACCTCTTGCACCTGTCTTACGCTTAATGGCTAATTTAGCAATGGCAGCTAAAGCAGGTCTTTCAAAGGTTAATTTAACGCCTTCCATCGAAAATATTTCTTGGAATTGCTTTACTACTGAATTTTTTGGCTTGGTTAGAATTTGGACTAAGGCTTTTTCATCTAATTCACCTAGTGCCGTTTGCACGGGTAAACGACCGACCAATTCTGGGATTAAGCCGTAACTGATTAGGTCTTCTGGTTCAATCAAACTGAATAAATCGGTTAATGTTTTTTCTTCATTTAAATCTTTAACATCAGCAGAGAAGCCGATGCCTGTGGCTTTTTCAACGCGTCTGCCGATGACTTTGTCTAAGCCGTCAAATGCACCGCCACAAATGAATAAAATCTTTGAGGTGTCAACATCGATGGTTTCTTGATTAGGGTGTTTGCGTCCGCCTTGTGGTGGCACGGAGGCAACTGTGCCTTCAATTAATTTCAACATTGCTTGTTGCACGCCTTCGCCTGAAACATCACGGGTAATTGAGGGGGAGTCTGAGCGACGAGAAATCTTATCAATTTCATCAATAAAAATAATACCGCGTTCAGCACGCTTAGCATCAAAATCACATTTTGACAATAAACTTTTAATCACATTTTCAACATCATCGCCAACATAGCCTGCTTCGGTTAAAGTCGTTGCATCTGCTACCGTAAAAGGCACATCTAACAGTCGTGCTAAGGTTTGTGCTAATAAGGTCTTGCCTGAGCCTGTTGGGCCAATCATTAAAATATTGGATTTATCTAACTCTACTTCGTTAGAAATATAGCCTGTTTGCAAACGCTTATAATGATTGTAAACTGCAACAGATAATACTTTTTTCGCATGATCTTGACCAATTACATATTCGTTTAAAAAATTGCGTAATTGTTTGGGCGTGTAACTCCAATCTTGATGTGCGTCGGCTACTTCTTGTAGAGTCTGCTCTTCAAGTAAGCCGTGACAAGATTCGATACATTCATTACAAATATAAACCCCAGGACCAGCAACTAAGCGATCCACTTTGGATTTTTCTTTGCCACAAAATGAACAATGTAACTCGTTAGGATTTTCTGCCATAATTTAGCCCTTTGTATAGTTAACGCTTGGTTAACGCTTGGTTAAAACTTTGTCAATCAAGCCATATTTAGCCGATTCAGCCGCTGACATAAAGTTGTCTCTGTCGGTGTCTTTTTGAATATTTTTAATAGTTTGACCCGTGTGTGTTTTAAGGATATTGTTGAGTTTTTCTCTGACCTTAAGAATTTCTTGTGCATGAATATCAATGTCACTTGCCTGACCAGAAAAACCACCGAGTGGTTGATGAATCATCATTCTGGCATTGGGGAGTGCAAAGCGTTTATCCTTAGCACCTGCCGTTAGCAATAAAGCACCCATACTCGCTGCTTGACCAATGCACAAAGTCGAAATATCGGGCTTGACGAACTGCATAGTGTCATAAATTGCCAACCCTGCAGAAACCGAACCCCCTGGTGAATTGATGTATAAATGAATGTCTTTGTCTGGATTTTCAGATTCCAAAAATAACATTTGTGCGACAATGACATTGGCCATATAGTCTTCCACTGGACCGACCATAAAAATAACGCGTTCTTTTAAAAGACGCGAA
>FPHY01000014.1_pt1 | contig 14112 bp, 10 predicted proteins | sample 1057291 | NCBI WGS metagenome assembly FPHY01 (sample SAMEA4473301, study PRJEB15554) | hydrothermal vent metagenome | biome: marine basaltic hydrothermal vent biome; feature: marine hydrothermal vent; material: water | place: Pacific Ocean | collected 2011-06-14/2011-07-23 | depth 1705 m | reverse complement strand
AACCAAGGATAGCAATAAGTATCCTTGATTTTTTAAGCCCTCTAAAACAAACAATTATCCGCACTTTTTTAGTATTATTAGTTTTTATAAATGGTATAAGATCTTTTGCTGCTCGTTCTTAGGTAGGTTTTTAATGCGTGCACCTCTTAGATTAGGGCTAATATTCAAATGGATTTTTATCTCTAAAGCTGCCTACCATAATAGCCATAATAAGTAGCACTAAAGAGTTAAAAAAAATAGGCATAATAACAAATGCATAGCCTAACTGGTGTATTGTTTCACCGCCAATAATTGCGGTAACTGCTGTCGCACCACCAGGTGGGTGCATACATTTTAAAAAATGCATAGCAATAAGTGCAAGTGGAATAACAAACGAGGTTGCCAATAAAGTGTCATTAATCAAATAAAAACAAGTAACGCCTACAATAGCGGAGACACTATGCCCACCAACTAAGTTCCACGGACGAGAGACTGAGGCATGTGGCAAACCAAATACCAACATTGCTGAGGCACCCGTTGAGGCAATAACCAAAGGATGATTTGTGCTTTGTAAAATGACATTAGAGAAAAATTCAGCAATTACAATTGCTATAAATGCACCTACAGCTGATATTAATAACTCTTTATTGTCCATCTATTCCCCTTAACCAAATATATTGCCCTTAATCTAAAAATAGAGATTGCAAAGATAGTGCTATCCCTTGTATCTTACTCACCTGTAGAAATAATAATAATACAAAAACACTAATTCTTATTCGTTTTAGTATCATTACTTTTTATAAATGGTATTAAAAAGAATGATTTCTATTTTTGGATTAGAGGCTATACTTATCTAACCTGTGCTCCAACCCCTTGGGCGTTTCATACCAGCTATCTTACAAGTTTGCTTAACATAACCATAAGGAAACAGGCTAAACAACTTAGTTTTGGCGGTCTTTTTGTCTATCTCAAAATCAACAACCATTTGCTTGGTTGTATGACGAACATCAGGCACAACCCCGTGCTCATTGTAATAATCTCTCATACACTCAAATATTGTCCAATACTCGTCTGTTAAAACTATATTCTCTGATTTGGCCAATTCCATAGCCACTTCTTTATTCCAGTCTTCTGGATGAATTAAATAACCTTCAGCATCTAACTCTATTTCTTTATTGTTAATATTCATTATTATTTACCGTATATTTACATTGATGGCGGTCGGGTCTTTAAAATCAAACCCTTGTATATTAGCATTAGCAGCAAGCATCTTAATGTATTCACTAATACCAGAAGTTGTTGATTGATTTTGTAGATATTCTTTAATATGTGCCTCTACCAATTCAAAAGGCAGTGGTTCGCCTATTTCCTTATCTAAAAATCTATCTTCATTATTATCAAAATAGCGCTTACAGACCTCTACACTCGCCACAGGAATAGTCACATTATGATTTAACAATTGATTGATTTTTTCCTCTTCCTCTTCATCTTCCTCTTTTTCAATACCAATCTCTTGCAATAACAACTGTTGAACAACCAGTGCTTGTGCCGCTTTAAAAATAACCTCTTCTACAGTTGAGGAATCCGTTTGATACTGCATTTCTTGAAATACATCATCATCACTAATTTCTACATTGTTAACTTTAATAGGCATCTGGATTACCTCTTTCTAACAATTTGATAATTTGAACGCGTTAAATACTGTAATGGCACGCTCCAAATATGTACCAATCGAGTGAATGGAAAAATAACAAAAAGTGTCATACCTAGGATTAAATGCAGCTTAAATACCCAAGCCTCAGTAATAATAAAATCAGCAGCACCCATTCTAAAGGTGGCAATATGTTGCGCCCAATTAGCTAAAGCAACCATCGAACTGCCATCTAAGTGTTGTGCTGAATAAGGAATGGTTAACAAGCCTAGTAACAATTGTGCGAATAAATAAAGCAAAATAAAAGTATCGCTAAACTTACTGGTTTTGCTAATGCGTTTATCGAACAAGCGTCTATTTAATAAAATTAGCATACCAATTAAGCACATTGTGCCAAAAATACCGCCAGCAATCATTGCCATTATTTGCTTAGTGCCAGCACTCATAAAGGGATGATAGACCCACTCTGGCGTGAGCAAACCAACAAAATGACCAAAGAATAATAAAATAATGCCGATATGAAACAAATTACTGCCTAACAACATCCCTTTTTTACGCAACAATTGCGATGAATCTGCCTTCCAAGTATATTGATCTCTATCGTAACGCAATGCACTGCCGACAATAAATATTGTCATGGCAATGTAAGGGTAGTAACCGAAAAAAAACTGATCTAAAAAACCATTCATAATATTTCTCCTATTTTTTATTTTGTTAATGTTGCCGTACTTTCACAAGTATTGCACTCTGATGACTCGCCACTAAATGCTTCTTGCTCTTGCCACAACTCGTCTAATTCGTCCAATGTTTCTGGTTCTTTGGGACTGTTGGTTATTGCTTCTGCCACTTTAAATTGATTTGCCTTAACGGTGGACAATTCTTGTAATGCAGAAAAAATAACCTTATAAGGGGATTTATCTTTTTTAAGGTGCCCACCAATGACAGCAATAATATCAATCGTATCGCCTAAGGATTCTATTGCCTCTTGCACATCGCACAAAGACAAATACTCTAAAAATAAAGGCAAATAGTCAGGTAATTCCTTCTTATCAACAAATAAGCCTTTTTTTGCATACATATCAATCAAATCAACCATGGCTTGACCGCGATCACGCGACTCACCGTGAATATGCTCAAATAGATTTAAACAATGGGCACGACTCCTGTCGAAAGTATCCACAAAACGCTCTTGTAATGTTAAAAAATCTTTATTTTTATAATCCTCTATAAAGGACAATAATTCTTTCAGTGTTTTTTTAGATAACAAAGATTCTTGCTTTAAAACCACAGCCAAATCATCAACATTTTTATAAACATTAAGGTCTGGATAAGACAACAAAATCGCTAAAACTTTAAGTGTCTTCATGGGATTTTTCCATTCATTGTATTGGCATGCGTTTTACCTCCAAACAAAGTTGCTGTTGTAGATCCTTCAGAGCAACCATTACCGAAACTAAATCCACAAGAAGACTTAGTATCAAAAGCAATTTCATTGTCAAAAGGTGTCTCACCTGCATATTCTTTGTGGTTAGTTGGAATAACAAACCGATCTTCATAAGCAGCTAAAGCCATCGTTCTATACATATCATCAACCATCTCTTCTGTTAAGCCAACTTCATCCAAAACCTCTGTCAAGACAATATTGTCAACACGCTTTGCACGCATAAAATTACGCATCGCAATCATTCGTTTTAAGGCGAATATTACAGGCTCATCATCACCTGCTGTGAGCATATTTGCCAAATAACGAATTGGAATACGCAATTCCTCAACATTTGGAATAGGTCCCCGATTATCAATCACACCCTTTTCAATAGCATTTTGAATGGGCGATAAGGGTGGCACATACCAAACCATCGGCAATGTTCTATACTCAGGATGTAATGGAAAGGCTACTTTCCAATCAATTGCCATTTTATAAACAGGTGAGTTTTTGGCGGCTTCAATCCAACTGTCAGGTACACCATCTTTTTTGGCTTGCACTTGAACTGCCTCATCATTTGGATCTAGGAACATTTTTAACTGTGCTTCGTATAAATCTTTCTCATCCTCCATACTTGCCATTTCTTCAATCATATCCGCATCATACAAAATAACACCCAGCGAACGAATCCTACCAACACAAGTTTCAGAACAAACTGTTGGCTCTCCAGATTCTATCCTCGGATAACAGAAAGTACATTTTTCTGATTTTCCAGATTGCCAATTATAGTAAATCTTTTTGTAAGGGCAAGCACTGACACACATTCTCCAGCCACGACACTTATCTTGGTCAATCAAAACGATACCATCTTCTTCTCGTTTATAAATAGCGCCTGATGGGCATGCAGCCACACAAGTTGGATTAAGGCAATGTTCGCACAAACGCGGTAAATACATCATAAATGTATTCTCAAACTGACCGTAGATTTCTTTTTCTATCTCTTTAAAATTGTAATCTTTTGAGCGTTTTTCAAACTCGCCACCTAAAATTTCTTCCCAGTTGGGACCCCATTCTGGTTTTTCCATCACTTCACCAGTGATTATTGAATGTGGTCTTGCAACTGGTGGTGTTGGCATTTCAGGCGCATTTTGCAAATGTGCATAATTAAAAGTAAAGGGTTCATAATAATCATCAATCTCAGGTAAATCAGGATTGGCAAAAATTTTTGCTAATAATCTAAATTTACCGCCAATCTTAGGTTGTAATTTACCATTTTTAGAGACCCAGCCACCATTCCATTTGTCTTGATTTTCCCAATCAACAGGATAGCCAATGCCAGGCTTGGTTTCTACATTATTAAACCAAGCATATTCAACGCCTTGGCGTGAGGTCCATACATTTTTACAAGTGACTGAACATGTGTGACAGCCAATACATTTATCCAGATTTAAAACCATTCCTATTTGCGCTCTTATTTTCATGCTTTCTCTCCTGTTACTGGTTCATCTTTCCAATCAACTTTATTCATTTTACGCACAACAACAAACTCATCACGATTAGAGCCGACTGTTCCGTAATAGTTAAATCCATAGGACAATTGTGCATAACCGCCAATCATATGCGTTGGTTTGGTAATTGTCCTAGTTACTGAATTATGAATACCGCCTCTAAAGCCCGATTTTTCCGCAACAGGGGTTGTTGTAATCTTTTCTTGAGCGTGATACATTATTGACATACCTTCTGGCACTCTTTGTGATACCACTGCTCTTGCTGCAATTGTGCCGTTAACATTGTATAACTCAATCCAATCATTGTCTTCAACACCAATCTTCTTAGCGTCAATTTCACTAACCCATACAACTGGACCGCCACGATTAAGGGTTAACATTAACAAGTTGTCCGAATAAGTGGAATGAATGCCCCATTTTTGATGTGGTGTAATCCAATTCAAAACAACCTGAGGGCGACTATCATTATTATTATTGATAATCTGTTCAACCGTCTTAGTATTAATTGGTGGCTTATAAGTGCATAAATTTTCACCAAAATCTACCATCCATTTGTGGTCTTGATAAAATTGCTGTCTGCCCGTCAATGTTCTCCAAGGAATATACTCGTGAACATTGGTATAGCCTGCGTTATAACTAACATGTTCATCTTCAAGTCCTGACCAAGTTGGCGATGAGATAATCTTTCTAGGTTGTACTTGAATATCTCTATACCTAATTTTTTCATCCTCTTTTGGCTTTGCTAAATGCGTATGGTCTTTACCTGTAATTTTTCCTAACGCCTCCCAAGCTTTAACCGCAACTTGTCCGTTAGTTTCTGGCGCAAGAGACAAAATAACTTCGGTTGCGTCAATGTCTGTTTCTATTTTAGGAAGCCCCTTAGAGACACCTTCTTCTCTAACAACTTTGTTCAGATTACCCAGTAAATCTACTTCATCTTCAGTATTCCAAGCAATGCCCTTGCCACCATTGCCTATCTTAGACATTAATGGACCTAGTGCAGTAAACTTCTTATAAGTGTCTGGATAATTTCTTTCAACTTCAACAAAGTTTGGCATTGTTTTCCCTGGAATGGCTTCACATTCATCATTAAACCACGCTTTGACATCAGTTGCTTGTGCCATTTCTGCTGGTGTATCGTGCAAAATAGGCATAGCAACAACATCTTTTTCGTTGTCCAAATGCCCTGGGCAGAGTTCTGAGAATTTTTTAGCCAAGCCTTTATAAATATCCCAATCGCTTCTTGATTCCCAAGCAGGATCCACTGCCTTAGATAATGGATGAATAAACGGATGCATGTCTGATGTGTTCAAGTCGTTCTTTTCATACCAAGTTGCCGATGGTAAAACGATGTCTGAATACAAGCAAGTAGTTGACATTCTAAAGTCCAATGTAACAAATAAATCGACCTTACCTTCCGCACCTTCACGCCACTTAACTTCAGAGGGTCTCTTATCTGTTTCATTGCCCAATACCGCATTTTGCGTACCCAATAAATGTTTTAATAAATATTCATGTCCTTTACCACTAGAGCCCAATAAATTAGAACGCCAAATAAACATATTATGTGGGAAATTCTTCGGGTTATCAGGGTCTTCACAAGAAAACTTTAATTCCTTAGATTTAAGTTGCTGGACAATATAATCCTGAACACTCATATTAGCGGCTGCTGCTTTCTTAGTAATTTCCAATGGGTTTTCTTCAAACTGTGGTGCCGAAGGTAGCCAACCCATTTTTTCACTGCGAACATTGCAATCAATCAGAGAGTAATCATCCCATTCTTTCTTATCTGCCAACGGAGATAAAATTTCTTCCACTTCTAATTTTTCATACCGCCATTGACTAGAGTGATTATAGAAAAATGATGTGCCATTCATTTGACGAGGTGGACGATGCCAATCCAAACCAAATGCTAAGGGCAACCAACCTGTTTGTGGGCGTAGTTTTTCTTGTCCTACATAATGCGACCAACCGCCACCTGATTTACCAACACAACCGCACATCATCAACATATTAATAATACCACGATAAATCATATCCATATGATACCAATGGTTAACAGCGGCCCCTAAAATAACCATTGATTTACCTTGTGTCTTATCTGCATTTTCTGAAAATTCTCTCGCAATACGAATAACTTGCTCACGCGGAACCCCTGTTATTTTTTCATTCCAAGCAGGTGTATAAGGCACATCATCGTCAAACGAAGTGGCAACATTATCACCCCCTAGCCCTTGATCCACACTGTAGTTTGCCATCATCAAGTCAAAAACAGTTGCCACTCTAACCTCTGAGCCATCAACCAATTTAACTTTCTTAATGGGTATATTTCTCATTAAGATAGAATCGTGGTCTGTGTTTGCAAATATCTTTTGGTCGTGTACTTTATTATTAAAATATGGAAAGCCAACAGAGACAATTTCATCATTGTCATCTTTCAATGTGGTTTTTGGATCAATATCCGCACCATTCATTGCATTTTTATTTTCAATATTCCATTTGCCAGAACCATCCCAGCGAGAGCCAACTGTTCCTGTCGGTACGACTATTTCATTGGTTTTTCCATCAATCAGTAATGGCTTCCATTCGCTGTTCTTTTTTTCACCTAAAGCACCATCAATATCTGAGGCTCTCAATGTTCTACCCGCTGCCAACACATTTTTTTTCTCTTCTAATATTACCAAGAATGGCATATCTGTATATTGCTTGATATAATTAGTAAAATATTCGCTCTTATTGGTTACATGGTATTCTTTTAAAATCACATGCCCCATTGTCATCGCAAGTGCCGCATCTGTGCCTTGTGTCGGTGCCATCCATTCATCAGAAAGTTTGGCAACTTCACTAAAGTCAGGGGTTACTGCAATTGTTTTAGTGCCGTTATAACGCGTTTCTGTAAAAAAGTGTGCATCGGGTGTACGCGTTTGCGGCACATTTGAACCCCAAGCCATAATATATGAAGAGTTATACCAATCAGCACTCTCTGGTACATCTGTTTGCTCACCCCAAGTTTGAGGAGATGCTGGTGGCAAATCACAATACCAGTCATAAAAACTCAAAGAAGTACCACCAATAAGTGATAAATAACGAGAGCCTGCTGCATAAGAAACCATCGACATCGCAGGAATAGGTGAAAAACCAACCACTCTATCTGGTCCGTAAGTTTTGGCTGTGTAAATATTAGAAGCAGCAATAATTTCATTAACTTCATCCCACTCAGCACGAACCATACCCCCTAAACCACGAACTCGTTTATATTCTTGGGTTTTTTTCTTGTCATCCATAATAGACTTCCACGCATCAACAGGGTCAACATTCTGCTGTTTAGCCGCACGCCAAATACGCAACAATCTAGAACGGATTAAAGGATATTTAAGACGGGTGGCACTATACAAATACCACGAATATGTCGCCCCTCTTTGACAGCCTCTAGGCTCATGATCAGGTAAATCTGGACGCGTTCTAGGGTAATTCGTTTGCTGTGTTTCCCAAGTAACCAAACCGTTCTTTACATAAATTTTCCAACTACATGAACCAGTGCAATTAACGCCATGCGTTGAACGCACAACCTTGTCATGCCCCCAACGATTACGGTAAGCTTTCTCCCAATCTCTGTTCTCATGCACCATTTTTCCATGACCATCAGAAAATTCTTCGGGTTTTGTTTTGGTAAAAAATGTTATTCTATCTAATAAGTGACTCATTTTTATCTCCTATAAATTATTTATTATTGATTATGGGTTATGAAATTCTGCGTCTTTACGCAAATAAAACCACCAGTTAATGACCATACACATGATATAAAAAACAGCAAACCCATACAGTGCATTTTCAGGCGTTGTTAATTTAATCTGCTCACCAAATACCTTGGGAATAATAAAAGCACCATAGGCTGCCACTGCAGAAGTCCAACCTAACACAGGACCCGCCTGCTCTTTATTAAACACTTGCGAAATAGTCCTAAAAGTAGAGCCATTGCCGATACCTGTCATTGCAAACAAAACCACAAATAAGGTCAAGAATGGGAAGAAAAATTCTTCTGGTGTTGCTGATGCATAAGCTTGTTTCATAAAGTAAGCCACACCTAATGCTGACACCACCATAACCGCAGAAATAATTTGCGTTACCTTAGCACCCCCTATTTTGTCGGCAATCATACCGCCAATAGGCCTAATTAATGCACCAACAAAAGCACCCATCCAAGCATAGGTTAAGGCAGAGGGTCCATTTAAATTTACCGTATTATGCGTCATAATACCGTCAACCATAATATGCTGAAAACCAAAGATAACTTTAATAGATAAAGCCAATGTTGCTGCATAGCCAATAAAAGAACCAAAGGTCATAGTATAAATCACAGTCATTGCCCATGTGTGTTTATTATTAAATATCTTGTATTGACGAGCAATACCCTCTTTATAGTCTTTACCTAATGGCAACAACTTAAGCAACAAAACAGTCAATGCAATAATAATAGGTAACACTACCCATTTACTAACCATAAGTCCCGAACCATAAACCATTTCAGGGAGCATTAAATAAAGCCCAAAGGTGGCTGTAGAAAGACCGAGAATCAGCATAATAATAATTTTGATAAATGCGCCCATTGTCGAACCTATATTAGGAGATACATGGTTTTCAGTAATATTATTCATCCCCATCCAAGTTGCAAAAGACAATGGTATTAACAAAATCAACCATACATAACCAGCATTTTGTAGATAAGTGCTTGTTCCAGCAGGAATCTTACCAATCAAAGTGCCCGATGCAATTTGTAATTCTGTTGGATTGCCCATAACTGCAATCGTCATTACCAATGGAATAACAATTTGCATAGTGGTTACACCAAAGTTACCTAAACCCGCATTCATACCCAAAGAATACCCTTGAATTCTCTTTGGAAAAAAGAAAGAAATGTTTGACATTGAAGAAGCGAAGTTGCCGCCACCAAAACCAGATAATAGTGCCAATATTTGAAAATGCCAGAATGGTGTATCTGGTCTAGAGAGTGCAATACCCAATCCTAAGGCTGGTAATATCAAAAGTGAAGTGGTTAAGAAAAGTGTATTCCTACCACCCGCTAAACGAATAAAGAAAGTCGATGGAATTCTTAAAGTAGCGCCAGACAAACCTGCAATTGCTGCCAAAGTAAATAACTGAGACTTATCAAAATCACCATAACCCGTGTTAAGCATTTGAACGGTAATAATACCCCACATTAACCATGTAGCAAAACCTGCCAACAAACTTGGAATAGATATCCACAAGTTACGATTAGCAATCACCTTGTCTGTCGCCTCCCACTCAGCATTATCATCTGGGTTCCAACTTTTTATATCTTTAGCCATTACGACCTCCTTTATTCTTAATCCAAAAGTAGAAAACACAAACCTAGCGCTTTCTCTTGGATTAGGGTTTATTAAAAATTATTTAATTGCCTCTATTGCTGCCGCAATATTTTTAACTTTTTCTTCTTTGCCGAATGTAAAATACATCCAAATAAGAGACACTGCAGTTGCACCATATAAAAGCATAAATATAACGGAATTAATATGCGTGTAATCAATTAACACACCAAACATAATAGGCAGTAAAAAGCCGCCCATACCACCAGCCAAACCAACAATACCTGAAACAACACCAATATTATCTGGATATTCATCCGCCAAGAATTTAAATACAGATGCCTTGCCGAATCCCCAAGATATGCCCAATATAAACAGCAAGGTTGTAAACACCCAAACATTGAGACTCAAATCAAATGTCGCCTCACCTGTCGTTGTTTTAATCACCAAGGCAGTTTGTGGATATGACAGAAAAAACAAACAAATCAATGAAATCCACATTACCCACCAAGTTACTTTATAAGCGCCATATTTATCAGAAAACCAGCCGCCAAGCGCTCGAACAACGCCCGAAGGTAGCACAAAAATAGCACCTAATAATGCCGCAGTTTTTATATCAAAACCATATTCATTAATATAGTATTTTGTCATCCACAAAGACAAACCAACAAAACCACCAAAAACCAATGAATAATATTGCATATATTTCCAAACTTTAGGATCTTTTAAAACTTGTAATTGATCCTTAATAGTAACTTTAAAAACATGCTTATGGTCTATATCTGTATAAGTAAACATCCAATACAAAATAACAATAACACCCATGGCGATAGCATATATTTTGGGCACCATTTGCCAGCCGAAAGCCACAACAATTGAAGGAGCCACAAAATTCGTAATAGCGGCACCCGCATTACCCGCACCAAAAATTCCCATAGCAAGCCCTTGATGCTTTTTATCAAACCATTTAGAAGTGTAAGCAATGCCAACAGTAAAAGATGAACCTGCAACACCTACTAACAAGCCCAATACTAAAAATTGCCAATACTCAGTCGCACTACCAATAAACCAAAGCGGCACAAGAATAGTAAGCAACAGAATAAAATAAACCATTCTGCCACCAAACATATCTGTCATCATACCGATAGGTAATCTAAAAAGTGCCCCAGTTAGAATGGGTGTTGCAATTAAAACACCAAACTGTGTGTTACTTAATGCCAGTAATTCTTTAATTGGAATGCCAATAACAGAAAACATAACCCATACTGCAAAACATGCAGTAAATGCTATGGTGTTAGCCGCCAAAACAGAGTTTGCTTGTGCTTTTTTATTACTGATTGCCGATATACCCATTAATTCTCACTATGTTAGTATTGCTTCTTTAATTTAAGATGTAAGTATAAACATCTATAAATATGTATTACAATAAAAAACCTATCTTTTGTATAAAATGTGATATAAATCACACTATAACCTCTAATCCAAAAATAGAGATTGTAAAGATAGTGCCATCCCTTGTTCTGTCTGTGTTTGCAAAAAATATTAGTCCCACTCATCGGTTCGGCGGTTATTTTTTGTAAATGCAGACGGAGCAAGGGGTATTAAAAAGAATGATTTATATTTTTGAATTAAGGGATAATATTTTTAAATGCATCAAAATCTTTCAAGTCTTAGCCAACTCTTTCATGCGCTACAAAATGAACGTGGCTTCTCTATGTCTTATTTATATGAAAACAAAAGGAGGGTTGAAAGTGATTCTTCTCACTATTTTTTCAATACAAACAACGCAATTAAACAGTTAAAAAATCTGGATTTGCAAAAAAATATTTATGGAAATCAACTAGAGCTCATTGATAACACTTTTCAACATTTGGAAGATTTGCCAAACTTTCGCAGGAATATACTAAATTTATCTGCAAAGCCCACTTACACATTTAACCTATATTCTTATGATTTGATATCACCCATTATTCAATTGATGATTGGTTTGGCAATACAAATTAAAAATGCACACCCAAGTGCAGTTTATGCTTATTGTTTTTTCTTGCAATGGAAAGAAAAAGTCGGTCTAGAACGCTCTACAATTGTGCGTGGCTTTGTTAATCAAAACTTCAGGAACGATGAATATATAGGACATATTAATGTGTTGATCAACGAACAAGATTGCTATAAAAAGTCATTTTTATCTTTAGCAACCATTGCTCAAAAACAATTATTTTCCTCTCTTTATCAAACGCCGCACATTGACACTTTGCACCTTATCCATAAACAATTAAAAACAGGAAATGGTTCAAAAATACTATTTGATATGAATATTAGGGACTGGTTTAAGTTAATTTCAAAGAAAATTAATATTCTGCACAATATTGAACAAAAATTACAGTTTGGGCTTAGTGGTGTACATAAATTATCCAATAAAAATTTGGATTTATTAAAAACCTCAGAACGCCTAGCTTATAAACTCAGTATTTTTACCCAAATGCCAACTATCGAAATTGAACAAATATTAAACGCAAGTAAAATTTACCGAATTCCAAAGAATAAGGCCATTATTATTGAAAATAATGTTGCCACACACTTGCATATTATTTTAGTTGGGTGGGTTAAAGTTTTTAACAAAGACAAAAAAAATAAAAACCAAATACTTCAAATTTTAAATAACAACAATACGGTTTTGGAAAACTGCATTATTAGTCGCCAAGTTTTTAACTTTAATGCAACCACTATAACTGACACTCTAATGCTTTCAATTCCTGTTAATATTGTTGAAGAAAGTTGCAAAAATAATATCTCTTTCGCACAAAATTTAATTCAAATAATGGCAAGAAAAAATACCGCTACATTGCAAAACCTTGAATCAATTAAACACAAAAACACTGGGCAACGCATAGGTGAATTCTTTTTAAAGCTCTTAAGTGAAAAAAAATGGAACTCAAATAGTATTCACCTACCCTACAACAAAAGCCTTATTGCTTCTTATTTAGGTATGAGAAGAGAGGTTTTTTCTCGAAATTTAGCATGTTTATCAGAACAAGGTTTTATCATTGAAAAAGACCAAATTATCATTCCCAATAAAGAAAAACTATGTCAATATTGCACCAGTGAAATAAGAAATCAATGTCAAAATCATCAATTCAATCCATGTGATACCATTTATAAAAAGTAATTATACTAAAAACAAACAATAATTCGTGCTTTTGTATCATTATTTTTTGAAAATGGTGTAACAAAGTGTAACACTATTCTCTAATCCATAAAACAAATAGTAAGTGCCACCTAATTATTCAAACTCTTCCGTGGCAATGCACGAGCAAAATAAATTTCTATCACCATACACATTATCAATACGCTTCACTGGCGGGAAATATTTGTTCGCCACTAACGACTCTACAGGATACAACGCCTGTGTTCTAGTGTAAGGATAATTCCACTCACCTGCCATTTCAACTGCGGTATGGGGGGCGTTTTTAAGGGGATTGTTGTCTTTGTCCCATTCGCCGTTGATGACTTTTTGGATTTCGTTGTGGATGTTGAGCATGGCGGTGATAAATCGGTCGATTTCGCGTTTTGATTCGCTTTCAGTGGGTTCAATCATCAGGGTGCCGGCGACTGGGAATGACATGGTGGGGGAGTGAAAACCATAGTCCATCAAGCGTTTGGCAATGTCTTCTTCGTTGATACCGCTTTGGGCTTTTAATGGGCGAATGTCAATAATACATTCGTGTGCTACCATATTTTGATCACCACGATAGAGGATGGGAAAGTAGTCTTTGAGTTCATCGGCAATGTAGTTGGCACTGACAATGGCAATTTCGGTTGAGCGTTGCATACCGTGTTTGCCGAGTAGTTTGATATATGACCATGAGATTGGCAAAATTGAGGCACTGCCATACATAGCTGCGGATACGGCATTTGAGTTTTTTATTAATGGGTCGCCTGGTAAAAATTCTGCCAAATGTGCTTTAACGCCAATCGGACCCATGCCTGGACCGCCACCGCCATGTGGAATGGCAAAAGTTTTGTGTAAATTAATGTGTGAAACATCCGCACCGAACTCACCCATACGGGTAATGCCGACCATGGCATTGAGATTAGCACCGTCTAAATAAACTTGCCCGCCTTGGGTGTGGATAATCTCACAAATTTGTTGAATTTGCACTTCAAAAACGCCGTGTGTTGAGGGGTAAGTAACCATAATCGCTGACA
>FPHY01000059.1_pt1 | contig 15312 bp, 13 predicted proteins | sample 1057291 | NCBI WGS metagenome assembly FPHY01 (sample SAMEA4473301, study PRJEB15554) | hydrothermal vent metagenome | biome: marine basaltic hydrothermal vent biome; feature: marine hydrothermal vent; material: water | place: Pacific Ocean | collected 2011-06-14/2011-07-23 | depth 1705 m | reverse complement strand
CTGCCGTTTTTGTCTTTATATTTTTTTATTTCATATTCAGTATTTCTAAATAATTTTAAAAATCGTATTGAATGAGCACCCCTAGAATAATAACGCCCTAGATTTTCAGAAGTATTCCATGGAATATTTTTATTATCATTTTTTACATAAACATCTAACAAACATTGATTATCTAATTCTTTGCAGTTATTCCAATCCCCAAAATAACCACACCACCTATTGTTTGTTGTTTTGTTTCTGTATGCTAAAGCCAATGCTCCCTTCAAATTATCATCTACCCACCTCTTTGGCATGCCAAAGCGTTTAGCAAACTCTTTATTATATGTCCAGATGTGTTGGGCTGTTAGATGTGAGCTTGCTTTTTTAAAGATAAGTTTATTAACTTCTGGGTTATGATTCTCATAAGGAGCGTATGCTTTTGGGTCATCCTTAGCATAATTTTTATCTTCTCGTAAATCTAGTGCCTGTACATAAAACAAAGAACTGGTAAAAATTAATATTAATATAATGATGAGCTTATTCATGGTTTTTTTCTATTTTTATTATCAAAGATGGGTTTTATACATAATTATGCTGCTTTTTTTATTGCCAAATCTTGCCAGCAACAAGGTTCGAAATAATTAGAGTCAAATGGGGGGGTCGCACTTTGACTCTAATTATTTCTTTTGTAAATGATTTTTAGTATTGTATCTTTTTTACAAAAGTCTGTGTATTGTTGTCGGGGACTAAATATCTATTTATGCTAAATAATTACAGAATACTTTTTACCAGTTTGATTATACAAAGGCCTCAGATTTACTTATTGCATTTGCTCAACCATCAATTGCAGGGAAATATTACCACGCCATTCGTTAATAGATAATTTATAGGCTACGGTAATTTGTTTACTGTCAACAGGAGACTGGAAGAAAGCGATGGCATCAATTACGGTATTACTATCTGTAAATTTTAGGCGACATTTTAGGTGTTTTTCACCGACAACTTTTTGCTCAACGAGCTCAAAATCGCCGTAGAAAATTGGCTCTTCAAAACCTTGTCCCCATGGACCTGAATCGGCAATTAATTGAGCATTACTAAGGGTAATGTTGACGGCTTCAAGTATGCCATCGGTGAGTAATTCTACTTTGGGAATTTCGTTGTTAAGGTGGTTTTTGATGGCGTTTGAAAATTCTTGTTGAAACTTTTCAAAATTTTCAGGCTTGATACTTAGTCCTGCTGCCATCGCATGTCCACCAAATTTAATGATTAAATCCGGATATTTTCTATCAACTAAATCTAATAAATCTTTGATGTGAACACTTGGAATTGAGCGGATTGAGCCTTTTAAATCTTCGCCAGATTTTGCAAAAACAGCAACGGGACAATGGTAGTCTTCTTTGAGTTTTCCAGCAACGATACCAACAATGCCTTCGTGCCATGCTTCGTTGAATAGACAGATTGCAAATTTTCCTGCTTGTTCGCCTTGTGCATCAATCACAGCTTGTGCTTCGTCTTGCATATCGGCTTGTTTTTCTCGGCGGGTTTGGTTGAATTCTTCTAATTCGTTGGCGTAACGGCGGGCGTCATTCATGTCATGCGTTAGCAAGCATTTGATGCCACGAGAAATATCGCTCAAACGCCCTGCTGCATTGAGTCTTGGGCCGACGGCAAAGCCTAAATCGGATGCTTGCAAAGTTTCAGGCTTGCGATTGGCGATTTCTAATAATGCCAAAATACCTGGCGAGCATAACTTGGCACGAATGCGATTGATGCCTTCTGCGATTAGGATGCGATTGTTTTGGTCTAACTTTACTACATCAGCAACTGTTCCGAGTGCGACCAAATCTAATACCGTGCGTAAATCTGGCAACTCAATGCCGTTTAGCTCAAAATAATTTTGTTTTTTTAGGTGTGTTTTTAGCGATGAAAATAAATAAAAACAGACGCCAACCCCTGCTAAATTTTTGCTTGGGAAGTTGCACTCTTTAAGATTAGGGTTAATAATTGCATCTGCTTCTGGCACGGATTCACTCGGTAAATGATGGTCGGTAATAATGACTTTAATTCCCGATTCTTTTGCCAACTTTACCCCCTCAAAACTGGAAATACCGTTATCCACTGTAATAATCAAATCAGGTTGTTTTTCTTTGATTGCTAATTTAACAATTTCGGGACTGAGTCCGTAACCGTGTTCAGTACGATGTGGTACTAAAAAATCTGCATATTTTGCACCCATCATTCTCAACGATTTAACCGCAACAACCGATGCCGTTGCCCCATCACAATCAAAATCACCAACGATTAAAATACGTTTTTGTGCGTTTAATGCATCTGTTAACAATGTGTGTGCGATGCTTAATTGGTTAAATTCAGGTGTTAATAATCTTGGCAAGCCCAACGATAATTGCCCTTCTGACATACCGCGAGCAGCGTAAATTTTCTTTAAAAAAGTGGGGATATCATCTGAATAAGATTCAAATAATACATCGTCTATTTTTCTTGTTAACATATCACTAGTTCCTTAATTCGATTGGCACTCTCAGGTGCCATATTCAGTCCATTACGCAAATGCCCTGTGTTGATATATAAATTATCTAATTTCTCGTATTTCTTAATAATAACGCCCGACTTACTCGCTGGTCTAAAACCTGACCAATGATGCTTAATACTTGATCCTTGTAATTTTGGGAATCGAGCAATGGCAAATTCAAGCAATTCAAGTCCGACTTTATCATTCAAACTTCTATCAAAACCCACATTCTCAGTCGTAGAGCCAATCAAAATGCGCCCATCTTTTCGGGGGATAAGATATCTACCCTTATCAAGCACAATGTGTTCAAGCGTGTCGGGTTTTGCTTCAATTACAATCATTTGCCCTTTGACAGGATATACTTCATTTTTAGTATCCAATAATTCAGAACTCCACGCACCCCCACAAATGATTGTTTTGTCGCTATAAAAAGCTTTATTCTCAGTTTTTACCCCAATCACCCTATCGTTTTCTACAATTAATTCCTCGGCTTTCGTCCATTCAACAATCTCTACACCCCGCTTTAAAATATCGCTTTTGAGTGCTTTCAACAATCTTGGATTACGCACTTGTGCCACTTTCGTAAACAACGCCCCTTTCGGGTGCTTTTCGGCACTCACTTTATGTACATCCATCCAATCAATGGCTTCATATCTATCGTATTCGTCCATCATCAACAACCCTGAACGCACATATTCAGTGTCAATCCCCGTATCCTCAAACAAAGTGGCACAAAGTGTTTCATAAACCACCTGAGATGCCATACTCAACTCATTCACCACATCGCTATACATCCACGGATACAATGGACTGATGATGCCACCCCCCGCCCAAGAAGATTCTTTACCGCATTCACGCTGGTCTAGCAAAGTTACATGAGCACCCGTCATTGCCAATTTTCTGGCACTCATCATCCCAATCACACCGCCACCTATAATTAAACAATCGCTCATTTTTTCCAATCCACTATTAGCAACAATACCACGCCAACAGTGATAAAAATATCGGCAAAATTGAAAATCGGCCAATGAAAATTTTGATAATGTAAATCAATAAAATCAACCACAAAGCCATTCATGACTCTGTCAATCAAGTTGCCCAATGTACCTGATAATATCAGCGTTAATGCGATGAGTTTGAATTTGTATTTAGAGGGGGTTTTGAACAACCACATTGTTAATATAATACTGGCAATAATTGAGATTGCTGATAGGAAATAACGCTGCCAGCCATCTTGGTTTGCCAAAAAACTAAAGGCTGCACCGTAATTTTGTGCAAAAGTTAATGAGAGAAATCCAGTAATTTCTTGTGACATTAAACCCAAATATTGATATGACAGCCACTTACTCAACTGGTCGGCTACTATCAACAATAGGGTCAATAAAAAATAGTTTTTGTGTTTTATATTCATACTTTATTTGGATTAAATTTTAAAATAACAATGATTGGAATGACGAAACTTGAAGCCACTACCACCCACAACAAATCACCCAATTGTGAGTAATCTTGTGCAACAGTAACAACGCCATCAGTAACAATCTCACGACTAACAACAAAGATTTTGTTTAAATATTTGGTCAATAAACCGCCTGCCGATAAGGCAATATTCATCAGCGACGCCATCAGGGCAAACCAAGTACCTTTTTTACCTTCAGGGGCATAAATTGCCACCAAAGTTAGCATTAACACTTGAGCAATATAATCAAACGGTGAAGCCAGTGCTGTATCTACCCACGCCACTGTTCTGGCTTCAACACCAAGCAGTGTGTGCACATCATAATACATTGCCACAATCGGCAGAAACAACAAAGTGCCAATAATAGTTAAGAATATTAATACCTCGCCAATATTGCGTTTGACAATAAATTTGGCACTAAACCACATCCCTGTCAAAGCAATACCGCCACCAATGGCTGAGAGTTTAGCAAAAAATGACTCATCAAAACCAAGCACATCAATCTTCCACCATTGTAAACTCGCTCCAACTGAGGGCATAGCACGATAAACAAAAATAACAATCATTGCCATTTTAATATGACGAATCGCATTTTCACTTAGGTCACCAACCAAATTATTCAGAAAATACAGCACAATGCCGAGCGAAACTACAAATACAATTTCCTGTGAATAAGGCACTTGTGCATAACCCATAATCACAATAAATACTGCAAAGATTAAACCACCGAATAAAACTTGTTTATTAACTTCAAACACTGGTACAGGGTTAAGGCGTACCAAACTCACCCCAAGAATTGACAACAAAGGGGTAAATAACGCAATCATAAACACCACTTCACGATTGTCTTTAAAAACATCCGCCAACTCACCACCAACCCAGCCTGTGATAAAAATCGCAAAACCTAACGACAAACGCGCCAAGACCTGAATGCTTGCTAATTCTTGATGAATTTCTGCTTTAGACTGATGCTTGTCTATCACCTCAGCACTCATCGTATCCGCCACCACATCTTGCATAACAAAGCCAACTACGGCAATCACACTGGCAAAAATATACACACTCTTTTTGGGAAATTCTGCCACGATTGAATAATCTCCCACCACAGCAATCATCATTAAAGAACTAAGCGTAATCAGCAGTGCGCCAATATAAACATAAGATTTTCGGTTAGAGCCAAAAATCAGCACGCTATCAACTAATGAACCAAAAATCATCTTCACTGTCCAAGGCACAGTCAGCCATATCCCCAATTCCGCCAAGTCTGCGGCACTCATATCCAGTGAGTCTTTCACCCAGAAATTCGCAGCAATAGCGGTAAAACCACTGCTCCCATAAGAAAAATATACCAAAAGTAAAGGCACATAACGCAAACGCATCGCCCTAATCGGTGTGAGTAAAATATCTAACATAAAGTTATTCAGCAAAAAATTATCTATTATAATTTGTTACTTTATCAAACAGAGATTATTATGGGATTTTTATCAGGAAAAAAGGCATTAATTGTTGGTGTTGCGTCTAATCGTTCAATTGCATGGGGAATTGCCGAAGCAATGGCGAAACAAGGGTGTGAAATTGCACTGACTTACCAAAACGAAAAACTACAAAAACGCGTGGATAAGTGCGCCGTTGTTTGTAATTCTAACATTGTGATTCCTTGTGATGTCGGTACTGACGAAGGTATCGCAGAAACTTTTAGCGAACTTAAAAAACATTGGGATAACTTTGACATCTTAGTCCACTCAATCGCATTTGCACCTCGAGAAGCACTTGATGGCAATTATGTTGAAGTCACCACCCGTGAAAATTTTGCCACAGCCCATGATATCAGCTCTTACAGTTTTACTGCACTTGCCAAAGCTGCAAGCCCAATGCTGAATGAAAATGGTGCGTTATTAACGGTTAGTTACTTAGGTGCAATTCGTGCAATTCCCAACTATAATGTAATGGGTGTTGCCAAAGCGTCGCTTGAAGCCAATGTGCGTTATATGGCAGCGGCGATGGGTCCTTCAAAGGGTATTCGTGTTAATGCAGTATCCGCAGGTCCAATCAAAACATTAGCAGCATCAGGCATTAAAGATTTTGGCAAATTATTGGATTACGCAGCAGATTCTTCTGCACTTAAGCGTAATGTAACAACACAAGAAGTTGGTAATGCCGCTGCATTTTTATGTTCTGATTTAGCATCAGGTATTACGGGCGAGATTACTTACATTGATTCGGGTTACAGCTTCTACGACAAAGGTCCAGAGTAAACTTAAATTAATAGACAATAAAAAACCCTGTAATGCAGGGTTTTTTATTGTCTAGTTAGAGACCTTTGCATAAATATGAACAATCATCAGAGATACATTCTTCATCAACTTGACAATTTTTTAAATCCTGCCTTAGCCTTGCCAGGACTAGGTTTAAGAAAATAACCAATTTGGCAAAAACTGAATTTTTGATGATTGTCCCTATTTATGTAAAAGTCTTATGTGGTATTATTTTTTGAAAACGGTATGATTTACAAATTATCTTCAAAGATTTCTATATCCGTATTTTTACGCAAAGTTGTCAAGATGGCTCTAAACACTTCTTCCCCTTCAAAATTTAACAGTACATTCTCCAGTATTGCATTTGACTTGCCTTTAGATGATTTAACAGCCAACAATTTCAACACCACAGTATCTTGCGGGTTTATATTCCTTGCTACATAAATTACAGGCTTGTCAGCACTTGGTTTCGGCAGCGAGAATATGCTATTAACAATATCAATATCAGCTTTCTTGGAATCTCTGTTAGTCCAGCCTACTTTATTCCATTTAAGTTTGTTTTTCTTGATTAACTTTTCTACTGTTGCAGTATCGCCTTTATCCAACGCAATCACGATTTTATTAGCCATATTGTCAACAAAAGCCTTCGCCAATAAACCGGCTAAATGCTGAGTAATCTCAGCCTTTGCTTCTTTAAAGCCTTTTTGTTTTTGTGCAATTTTATTATTCAATCTTAACACTATAAGTTTGTCTTTACCTATTTCAATCGGTACAGAGTTCTCGCTCTTATTTAATACCGCATCGCTAAATGCCGCTGCTACAAACTTGGCGTCATATTTTTTGCTGTCTTGCGGGAAAAACACAGAAGTTTTGAGCTTTAAATCCATTTGTTCAGCCACTTCTTCCAAACTCACTTCATATGCCAAATTGCTAAAATTATCGGTTAATTCATACACCAATTTTTGTGCAGCACGCTCAGTATAAAGTTTGACTAATTCTGCACGCACTTCCTTAAATGGCTTCACAACAGCCACTTGAATCTTATTCAATTTAATAATATGATAACCAAAATCCGTTTTAACTGGGGCACTGATTTCACCTACTTTCATATTAAATGCCTTGGTCTCAAACTCTGGCACCATTACACCCTTGCCAAAGAAACCCAAATCACCGCCCTTGTCTTTTGAACCTGTATCTTGAGAATTCTTCGCCGCTAATTCAGAAAAATCACCGCCCTTCTTAAGTTTTGCGATAATTTCATTCGCCAATGTCTCAGTCTCAACCAAAATGTGCTGCGCCTTACGCTCTTCTTCTGTGGTAAAGCGTGCCGCCTCATCTTCGTAGAAATTAAACAACTCATCATCACTCACTTTGATGCCCTTAGCCACTTGCTTAAACGATAACTCAATAAAATCCACTTTTACTTTTTGTGGTTCAAAAAATGTCTTCTTTTGCTCCTCGTAAAATTCTTTAATGCTCTCAGAATCTACTTCTACCTCTTTAGAATAATCTTTGACATTCAACGCAATATAATGAAACTTTCGTTGTTGATCATTCAACAACTGCACACGCTTCAACGCCGATGGTGTGATAAATGCAGAATCTAGGAAGTTAGATTTAATTTGATTTTGCGTCAATTCAGCTATCTGTAAAGTTTCATATTCAACCCCAGAAAAACCATTCAATCTCAATAATTGTTTGTATTTATCAACAGAAAACTTGCCGTCCACTTTAAATACATCATTCTTTTGAATAGATACCTGCAATTCTCGTTGTGTCGTCGCATGACCTAGCTGCTCCGCCAACTGCTCTAACAAGCGTCCATTAATCATTGAGTTAATCGTTTGCGTTTTTATCGCTTGATTCACTTCGGCTGTATACTTACTACCCAACTCTTGCTGTAAGCGTCTTTTCTGAGCATTAAACTTTGATAAAAACACCTCTTTAGATATCTCATCTCCGCCAACCTTAGCAACCACAACATTCGAAGTGCCAGTAAAGTATTCACTAACACCGAACAAAGCGAACGGCACAATGATTAAAGCGATAATGACATAGGCAACCCAGCCTTTGATTGAGTCTTTAATTGAACTTAACATAGGATAAATTTTATAAAATTTTAAAGTGCTAAATTATATATTAATTGCTAAGGGTTAAAGACTAATGATTAATAAACAGACGAAAAAAATCACTAAGAAGGTGGGTTTTAAAAATAATGCAGTAAATAGGATTTAAATCCGCGATGCCCTGCAAAATACAGACAACAGCAGACGCTCTAACTTTTGAGTAGGCGAAAAAAGACCCCAATAAAGGGGTCTTCAAAAATGGCGGAGCGGACGGGATTCGAACCCGCGACGTCCTGCGTGACAGGCAGGCACTCTAACCAGCTGAGCTACCGCTCCATTTTTTGGTGGGCGCTACAAGACTTGAACTTGTGACCCTCGCCTTGTAAGGGCGATGCTCTACCAACTGAGCTAAGCGCCCAAAAAATGTTTAACTGCTTAATTAAGCAATCGGGGTATTATACTTAATAATAATAAATTTACGGCCTTTTTTAAAAGAAAAATAATTCTAAAGAAAAGTGGTTATTTTTGCAGTTGATTGATGAGTGGCAACATTTCCTCTTGCCAAATCTGCGGGATAATTTCACCAATACGCTTAAACTGAATAATACCATTTTTATCAACAATAAAAGTCTCTGGTGTAGCGTAAACACCCAATTCTAAGCCCAACTTCCCTTGCTCATCGAAGACAATAAAATCGTAAGGATTGCCGAGTATGCGTAAAAAATGCTCACCCTTTTTTTTGGTATCTTTGTAGTTGATGCCTATCATTTGTACGCTTTTGGTCTTGGCAATATCATTTAACATTCTGTGCTCAGCTCTGCAAGTTACACACCAAGATGCCCAAACATTGACCAACGATACTTTGTTTTTTAATTTTTCTTGTAGATAATATTTGTCACCCGTTTGGAAATCTTCAACTTCAAGGTTTGGGAAGGTTTTGCCGATTAAAGGTGAAGGTAATTTTTTAGTATCACGCCCCAAACCATTGTACAAAAACCAAGCAAGAACAACAAAAATTATCAAAGGTAAAAACTTACCCATTACTTCTTGGCCTTTTCTAAGGCGTCTATTACTTCAGGTGGCATATAATTCTCATCGTGTTTTGCCAATACTTCAGTTGCCACAAAAATACCATTCTTTAAAGAACCTGTGGTAATGATGCCTTGCCCTTCTCTAAATAAATCCGGCAAGATACCCGTGTATTGAATCGTAAATGTCCTTTTATTATCAGTCACATCGAAAGTAGATTTTAAATCTTCACGCTTAAAACTACCTACTACAACCAAGCCGCCCAAACGGAAACTTCTGTCAAGGGGTGCTTTGCCCTCTGCCACTTCTGTCGGTGAATAAAAAAAATTAGCCTTACTGCCCAATGCCTGAAATATAAGCGTCACTGCAAGAATTGCACCTGCTACTAACATCACTACTAACATCATTCTATTCTGTCTTTTTGTCATTTTTTTGCCCTCGCATATTTAACGCGTAATTGCGACACTGCACGATTATGATTTGTTTTGGTGCTGATAAATAAAAATGCTATCACCGCAAAAGTCAGCCCATAAGACACCCAAATATAAGCGGCGTATTTATCAAATAGTAAAAATTCCATATTATTTATCCATTTCCTCTTTCACCCAACGCGAATTTTGTTCTTGCACTAATACCTCATCCCGCGCTCGCATCAACACCAACGCACCATACAAAAACTTAAACGCAAAACTAATCAGCATCAACGCAATAAACATATCAATTTGCATCGATACTTTATTGACGCCAATCGATGAGCCTTGATGCAGGCTATTCCACCAAGTTACCGAATAATAAATAATCGGAATATTTACCAAACCCACAATCGCCAAAATCGCCGACGCTTTCGACGCCGTTTTCGGATTATCAAAGGCATTGTTCAGCGAAATATATGCCAAATACAAAAACAACAAAATTAATTCAGAAGTTAATCGCGCATCCCAAACCCACCAAGTACCCCACATCGGCTTACCCCAAATGCTCCCAGTGACCAATGCCAACAGTGTAAACGCTGCACCAATCGGCGCCGATACTTTTGCCACAACATGTGCCAATTTAATCTGCCAAATCAGCCCGATTGCCCCTGCAATTGCCATCACCACATAAATAAATAAACTCATCCATGCCGCTGGCACATGCACATACATAATCCGCACACTGTCGCCCTGCTGATAATCCGCCGGCGAAACTACCAAACCCCAATACAGCCCTACCAACGACAAAGCGATAAATGGCACCATCAACCAAGGAATGATTTTTTTACTTCTTTGGTAAAAATTGTGTGGCGATGCGAACGCCTGTATCCATTTCCACATAATATTTTTTTTATTTTTTAAAGAGACCTTTGCATAAATAGGGATGATTAGCAAAATGACAGATTTTATTAATTTTAGAATTTTTTAAATCCACTCCTAGCAGGGCTAAGGGTGTTTTTAAAAAGTTTTCAAATTGATGAAAGATGGCGTTTTGATGATTATTCATATTTATGCAAAGGTCTCTTAAAGTTGAAAGTTAAGTTGAATTATTTTAACGGTTTTTGTGCTACATTGTTGCGTAAATAAGTTGGCAGTGGCAATTCATTATTACCCCTTGACTTTTTACTTACATATAAGGCAATCAAATTTTCAGATTTAGGATAAAAATCAGCAATAAAACTACTCACACCTGTTTGCTTCACCAGCTCACTCTCATAAACACCCCAACCCGTTCCCACGCCAATAAAATCACCACTCAAAACATCGACTTCATTAGGTTTTGCAATCCGCTCATCCGTCAAAATACCTCGCTCATACACCCCCCAATAGACCTCACTCATCCGTGCATCTAATGCCACAGCGATTTTATCGGTTTTGTATTTTTGAGATGCCCCAAAGCCTACCACCTCTAGTGTTGAAAAACCCATTGTTGGAATATTATATGCCAAAGACATTCCCTGCACCACACTGACACACATCCGCACCCCTGTAAATGCACCTGGACCTTGGGTATAAACAATCACATCCAAATCTGCCACCGACAAACCCGCCTGTGCAAAGACCTCGTCACATAACGGCAATACCAAACTGGAACTTTTTGCCACATCTTGGACAAAACGCGAGATGATTTCCCCTTGTGTATAAAGACTAACAGAGCACACTTCGGTGCAGGTATCAATGGCGAGTATATTTTGCATAATGCTATTTTATAACTTTTTGATACTTATGATACAGGCGTAGCACCAAATTTCTACGCTTTATCAAACGCTCGGAATGTCTAACAGGGTGATAATAACTCGGCCCTTTCAATAATGCCACCAGAGTTGCCAAACCTTCATGCGACAAATCAGCAAGATTTTTATCAAAATAAAACTGCGATGCCCGCTGAAATCCGCGCACCTCTCGCCTGCCATACTGTCCCAAATACACACTATTCATATAGCGATTTAAAATCATTTCCTTGTCAAATGACATCTCCAATAAAAGCGCCATCAACGCTTCTTTAACCTTTCTATCAACCGTTTTTTCACGCGTTAACAAAGTATTTTTAATCAACTGCTGTGTAATCGTACTCGCCCCGCGTATCGGTTTATCATATAAATAATAATCCCGCAACACCACCGCAATCTCCCCAAAATCCACCCCATAATGTTTAAAAAATAATTGGTCCTCCGTCACCAACAACATATTAACAAGTGCCTTAGGGTGCTGCTGATAAGGCAAATCAGAATTTTGTGCACTCAATGACTTTGAAAACTCGTCATTCACCAAAATATTTAGTTGGTACAAATAAGTTGCAAAAACCACTGTGCCTATTAATGCCAACCGTTTTAACCACTTAATCATAAATCCTTTCGTTGTGCCAAACTCTCAAACCGCCCACCATCACCAATCACAATATGATCTAACACCCGCACATCAATCAATGCCAATGCTTTCTTAATCTTATGCGTAATATTAATATCCGCCTGCGATGGCGTCGGGTCGCCCGATGGGTGATTATGCGCTAATACCACCGCAGCCGCCTTATTTTCCAATGCAACTGTAAGTACTTCCCTCGGATGCACACTGGCTTGATTTAGCGTCCCTATAAATAAACGCTCTAATTTAATTAAATGATGCTTTTGATTCAGTAGCATAACAACAAAAGTTTCTCGACTTAAATTCCCAATATGTAAATGCAAATAACGCGCAATTTGTTTTGGTTCAGTAAACTCTTCACCCTTTTCTGCCTCTGATGTAAAATGTCTCCTTGCCATTTCCAATACACCCTGCAAACCAACATATTTTGCCCTTCCCAAGCCTTTGCCTTTGCAAAAATCTTCTTCTGTGGCAGTCAGTAATTTACCCAACGACCCGAACTGAGTAATCAAATCGTGTGCTAATGCTACCGCACTTTTTCCCTTAATCCCCGTGCGTAAAAATATTGCCAATAATTCAACATCCGACAAACTCTCTGCACCAAATTTAATCAGTCTTTCTCTAGGTCTATCGTTTTCATTCCAATCTTTTATTGCCATAATTTATTGTATTTTGAGACTGTTGAATATTCAAAGCTCATTTTATGCAACCTTTGATTGGTATAAATATTTTTGAAAATCAACAAACAAAGGAATGATATTTTCCACATCACCCAACATAATTTTAGCATCCTCCAATGATTGGTACTTATTTTTTAGTAAGAGAGGTAACTTTTCTTGATCAAGTTCCCCAACGCCTATTTCAATGTATTTATTCAACACAAACTCTATAAAATCTTGTTGCTTTTTATCCAAAGATGTCAATATATCATCTCTTGCTTGCATCACTCTTTCCTTCCTGCTAATAGGTTTAATGTTACTATTAAAAACATAGTTTAAAACATCAAATAAATCACTTTTTTCAGCATTTATTATTTTTTTCAAAGTGTTTAACTCATTGCCACCAAATCCCGCTTCGCTTAATTTTTCTAATAGTGCTTTTCTAGTGTTAGGCTTACTCCACAAAACCCTCAACTCCTCCTCATCTTTAAAAAAATTGGGCAATTCTTCAAACAAATTATTTAAGAATTCTGCTATTGAAATTGGCTGACCACTCACATCCCAAAAAGAAGTGGCAACCATATGTTGTATTTCCCTCTCTTTGCCGTCGCTCAATTTAATTTTAATTTTTTGAGGTCTTTGGTCTTTTGGCTCTTGAGCACAAACACAAGGATTACCCCCACATTTACGGCAATCTTCTGTGTCTCTTGGGTCTTGTGGTTCAAATTCTATAGGCTCTATAGGTTCCCCGTCCCACTCTGGGTCAAAAAATTGTTGATAAGCATCAACAAAATCATAAACAGTAAAAAATTCTTTACCCTCAAAAAGCCGTGTACCGCGTCCAATAATTTGTTTAAATTCAATCATTTGATTAACAGGTCGCATTAACACAATATTGCGAATATTTCTGGCATCAACCCCCGTTGAGAGTTTTTGCGAAGTGGTGAGAATGGTCGGAATGGTTTTTTCATTATCTTGAAATTGGTTTAAAAAATTATCGCCAATTGCCCCATCATTTGCCGTTACTCGCACACAATAATCAACATTTTGAGAGTTACTCACTTGGTTAATTAAATCTCTAACCAATCCTGCATGGCTTTGTGTGGCACAAAAAATAATGGTTTTTTCATTTTGATTGATTTCGCCCATCAAAACCCTAACCCGTTTCAACTCTCGCCCTTTAATTTCAATGGTTTTATTAAATTCTGACTCCCCATACAATCTCCCAGGCTCAGCAACCCCCTCAATGACTTCATCATCCGTCGTATAAGTATAATCGTCCATCGTTGTGCTAATGCGTTTGACTTTAAAAGGCGTTAAAAAACCATCGTTAATACCTTCTTTTAGAGAATAAACATAAACAGGTTCACCAAAATATTGATAAGTATCAATATTCTTATTTCGCTTTGGGGTTGCGGTTAACCCCAATTGCACCGCAGGAGAAAAATATGCCAAAATACCTCGCCAACTGCTCTCATCATTTGCTCCGCCTCTATGGCACTCATCAATAATAATTAAATCAAAAAAATCGTCTGGATATTTATTGTAATAAGCACTTGTTTTATCATAGCCTTTATCATCATTTTTCTCAATATCCGCTACTTCTGCCGTGTTGTTATTGGCAGTTAGAGATTGAAAAATAGTAAAAAACAGACTGCCATTAGTCGGCACTTTGCCTGTTTTTTTAATCTCTTTTGGGGTAATTCGCACCATTGCGTCCTCAGCAAAAGCAGAAAAATTGTTAAACGCTTGATTCGCCAGTATATTTCTATCTGCCAAAAATAAAATGCGTGGTTGTCTCACTCCATCACGGCTTAGCGTCCAACGACTGTAAAACAATTTCCAAGCAATTTGAAAAGCAATTGCCGTTTTTCCTGTGCCCGTAGCAAGGGTTAGCAAGATACGCTGTTTATTTTGTGCAATCGCCTCTAGCGTGTTTTTTATGGCAATTTCCTGATAATATCTTAATTGCCAAGTGCCTGATTTGTCCTCAAACGGTATCAATGCAAACTTCTCACGCCACTGGTTTTGGTTACTATACACCGCATCCCAAAGCTCATTTGGCGTTAAAAAATCAGCAACTGTTCCCTCCTCCCCAGTTTTCAAACAAATCTGATAAATGGTTTTTCCATTAGTAGCATAAGTGTAATCCAGCCCCAATTTTTGGGCATAAAGTTTGGCTTGTGCCACACCCTCGCCAACTTCTAATTCATCACTCTTTGCCTCAACAACCGCTAATTTAATCCCCTTATAAACCAAAATATAATCCGCAATCAACGGCTTTTCCCTGCCGCCGCCCACCTGTATTCTGCCATCCGTAATTTTACAAACATCCCGCTCACGCAAAATTTTCGACCCCTCAATCACACCCCAGCCACAGGCGGTAAGTTGTGGGTCAATTAATTCGGCTCTGGTTTCTGCTTCGTTCATTTAATAGATTTTAAATAATTTTTCATCTTGAGATAAATTCAATACCGTATATTTACTCACATCTAAACCACTTG
>FPHY01000085.1_pt1 | contig 15338 bp, 14 predicted proteins | sample 1057291 | NCBI WGS metagenome assembly FPHY01 (sample SAMEA4473301, study PRJEB15554) | hydrothermal vent metagenome | biome: marine basaltic hydrothermal vent biome; feature: marine hydrothermal vent; material: water | place: Pacific Ocean | collected 2011-06-14/2011-07-23 | depth 1705 m | reverse complement strand
GTATTGTTGAAAAAAGGGAAAGGTGCTACTTTCTACAAAAATGACCAACATCAACACCAGTAGAAAATAATAAAGCAATAATTTATCCACAAATTTGGCTATTATTTTTGGTGCCAGCGTTAGCAGAAAAAGCAGGGGTAAAAGCAATACTAATACCAATATGGTATCCATTTTCAATCCATATACAAAAGTTAGCCAATAAGATTCAGATACTTGAGAAAATCGATCAAATTGCCAGACGAACAATGACAACCTAGTGATAAAAAAGATAGCAATAAGATAACAATAGTGCTTTAAAAGCTGTCCTACATCTAGCTTATAGAGACCTTTGCATAAATATGAATAATCATCAAAAATCCACTTTTCATCCACTTGGCGATTTTTTAAACCCTGCCTTAGCCCTGCTAGGACTGGGTTTAAGAAAATCGCCAAGTGGACAAAAATTGAATTTTGCTAATCATCCCTATTTATGCAAAGGTCTCATGGAGAATCAATCATGAAAATCAATGCACAATTTCAAACCTATTGGCATATCGGCACAGGCACAGGTTCTGGGCAAAGTCTTGATGCTTTAATGGACAAAGACAACGATAAATTACCGCACATACCTGGCAAAATGCTCAAAGGATTGTTTAGAGATGCGATGTATAAATTAGAACAATGGGGGCACATATCAAAGGGCACTACAAACCGTTTATTTGGTAGTTACAATGAAGAAACGCACTTATCTACAAGCGGTTGCCTACATTTTCCCTCTTTAACCCTTAGCAATGAGGAAATTAATGCCTTAAATAACCATGAAACATTAAAAAGTTTCCTATACCACAACATTGCTAGCACCAGCATAAACCCTAAAACAGGCACAGCAAGAGAGGGCTCCTTACGAATGATGGAAGCGGCTATACCCGTTTGTTTATCAGGGGAAATTAGCCTAATTAATAATCAAGACAATCAAGACGATTGGCAAAATTTTATTAAAGATTCCAGTGATTTTGTTACCAATATCGGTGCCAATAAATCCCGTGGTTTTGGTCAAGTTAAATGGACATTTGAATAATGTATAGAATAACACTCACGCTCACTCTAAAAGACCCAATCGTTATTAGTCAAAGCAATGCCACTAAGGGTATTCATCAAAGTTTAGACTATATTCCTGGGTCCAATATTCTGGGTGCAATCGCCAGTCAAGCTTATCAAATAATCAAAGAAAAGGGCAAGGCTTTTGATGTTTTTCACTCAGGCAAAGTGCGTTTTGGCAATGCCCTACCTTTGGTTGATGGTCAACCAAGTTACCCCATGCCATTGTGTTTTTATTATGGCAAAGGCAAGGATAAAAACAAAATTAAAAACGGCATCAAAACCCCATTAAAATTTGAAGATGCCGTGCAACCCAAGCAACATCGTCAAGGCTATATTAACGCCGAGTGTAAATTTTTTACCCCAATCAAACAAAGTCATTTACGCACTGCCATCGATAGAGACACAGCCATTGCAAAAGAAGCCGCTTTATTTGGTTACCAATCTTTAAGTGCAGGTTTGCAATTACAAGCCCATATTGACGCTGACAATAAAGAGGATTTGGTATTAATTGAAGATTACCTGCAAACCTTTAAAATCGGTCGTTCACGCTCTGCCCATTATGGCAGAGTTGAGGTGTCAAAAACTGAAATAAAACCAGTGGCACTGACGGGAACACACTCAGGACAATTAATTTTATGGTTAAGCAGCGATTTGATTGTTTATAACCAAGAGGGGCAACCCACACTCACCCCAACGCTTGAAGATTTGGGACTGGGCAAGCCAGAGACCATCAACGCAGAAAAAAGCTTTATTCGCACCAGAAAATATGCCACCTATAACGGTAAAAGACGCAGTTATGATTTAGAAAAACAAGTTATTATGCAAGGTTCTGTGCTGGTCTATGATGAAGTTGAAAACATTGACATTGCAAAACTTCACCAAGGCCTAGGTGCTTACACTGAGGCTGGTTATGGGCAAGTGGTGCCATTTAACCAGTCTTTGATTGATTGTCCATACCCGATATTAACCCCATCAACCAACAAAACCCCGTGTTCACAAAACCCTGAATCTGCTTTACCTGATTTGCCGTTATTGCAATTTTTACAAGAAAAACAAAATCTTCAAGCAAACCAAGTGGCTGTTAACACACAAGTGGCAGCAGCAATAAAACACCTATTTAAACTTTATGAAAATATTAGAAAAATGACTGGAGAGCCAATGGTAGGACCCAGTAAAAGCCAATGGGGCTTGGTTAGAAATGTTGCCACTAAAGCCAAAGAAACCGAACTTTGTGCCAAATTGTTCACTAATGAAGATGCTTTAATCCAAAATAGCCCCACAAACAACAACCCATGGGCACAACAAGACAATCAACACTCTTTTGCACAATATCTACAAGAAATAACAAAAAAACACCAAGATTTAAAGTTAAAAAAACTATTCATCCGCACTCTGGCACGCACTATTGCCAGTCACAAAGACTTTACTAAACACCATGAGGGGGCAAAATGATTACCCATAAACACAATCATTATCATTGTGCAAGGATTTGCTTTGAATGCCAAAGCCCGCTGTCCATCAAAGCCGATGACAGTGACCCAACTTTAGACACCACTTTGATGACGGATGCCACTGGCAATGCCATCATTCCTGGCACCAGTATTGCTGGCGTTTTACGCCATTTATATGAGGAAAAATACAAAGAAGATGTGTTAAAAGAAGATGCGTTATTTGGAAAAACCGGCGTTAAACATGATGACCATCGCCCCTCCTTAGTAAAAATAAGTTTTGGCTTTATACACAATGCAAAAAACCAACCGCAAATGGGTGTAGTAGAAACATCAGCAAGTGACGATATTCTAAGTTATTTACAAAATACCCCTATTATCAGAGAACAAACCAAAATCAATCAATCTGGCACCACCACAGATGCCGCTAAATTTGACAGAAGTGCTTTGCCAAAAGGCACACGCTTTAGTTTTGAATTGGGTTTGTCTGGCGAGCAAAGTAATAAAACGCAATGGGCACAATTGCTCAGCCTACTATCCCATCCAAAATTTAGACTGGGCGGGCTAACACACCGAGGTTTTGGCAAGGTTAAAATCATAGACCTATACGAACAAGATTTTGATTTTACAAACAGTGCAGATATTAAAAAATGGCAAGCACATCAACAATCAGATTGGACTGTTCAAAACAACCACTGCACTGCAAGCAATGAATATGTTAATTTAACCATCACAGCAGAAGATTTTTGGCGTATCGGCAGTGGTGATGAAGCATTGGGTGCATACAGCAAAGACCCAGATGACAAACCTTATACAGAAACCACCCTTAACTGGCATAACAATCAGGCAACACTCAGTGAAAAATTGGTTGTTGTCCCTGCCACAGCCATCAAAGGGGCATTACGACACCGCACTTTATTCCACCTGCGTTTATTAAATTTATTAAATAAGGATTTTTCAGACACAGAAATCAAAGAAGAAGACATTGATTTATGCAAACTATTTGGTGCTAAAGCAGAAAAGAATACACAGCAAGGTATCGGTGGATTGTTGATTGACGATGTGTATTTACCCAACCATTCAACACCAAAAATAATGATGCACAACAAAATTGACCGTTTTACAGGGGGCGTTATGAACGGTGCATTGTTCAGTGAAGAACTGTTATATCAAGACACACTCAATATCTCTATGTATTTTGACCCCCACAAACTCAAACTGCTGAATACTTGCGTTCAAAACGCCTTTATTAAAGCCATACAAGATTTGTGCGAAGGTCGCTTATCTTTAGGTGCTGGTAGTGCCAAAGGACACGGTTATTTCACAGGCGAGAGTGCGTCTATCATACAAAAATTTGAGGAGTCCTGTCAATGAACGCATTAACCGCCTATACAGAGAGCAAAGGAAAAATAAACAAAAGTTGGATGAAAACATTAACCGCCAAATGGCTTAATGTTGAAAAACAAACACCTGACAATTTATGGCATTACCTCGAAGAATTTAAGCCAACACAAGGCTGGATACAAACGCTAGATGAAATACTACTTATTCAAAACAATTTTCAACCAACCAATGACATTATTCAAACCGCAGAATTAGTCAATGAAAATAAAGCAAGCCTACATATTCGCCCAGTCAACAATCAAGCAACCGTTTTTATTTATACAGAAACGCAAACCCAAGGAAAGGAATATTTAAGCACCACTTACCAACACAACATTCAGCATAAAACCATTGGCAACAATACCCATAAAGCCTCATACCAAGTATATTGGGATATCAATACCCAAGACGATCTAAGGCAACCTGTTAAATACAGTCGTTTTATTGGGTTTACAACTAAGCAATCAGGAGCAAACTAATGCCCATCTCATCTCCTTATAATTTTATCCCACTCTCAGACACCGTCCACACACCGGATTGGCAAGGGGCCTCTCAAGATGTGCCTTTAGCAGACGGCGTTTCAGGCACTTTTGACATTGAGATTAGCACCAAAAGCCCAACGATTGTAGGTGATGAAAAGCAAGATGATGCAGTTAATTTTTTTACCACGCCAGATGGCAAACTTGCCATTCCAGGCAGTAGTATTAAAGGTGTTATTCGTTCAATCGTGGAAGTTGCTACTGCTAGTCGCATAACTTTAGATGATAATCAATTTTCACAGCGTGATTTGTTAAGCACTAAATACAAGCAGGCAATGAGAAATTCCAAATCAGGGTGGCTATTTTGGGACGATAAAGAAGCGTGCTGGTATATTTCCCCCACAAATGAGTCATGTCAAACTATTAGGTACAGTGAAACAACAAACAAAAATACAAAATCTACCAATACCGATGTTGAAGAGACACTAGAAGGTGATTATGCTTTATCAATAGAGCAAGAAGAAGAGGCGAAGGATCGATATGAAATTATTAATAAAGCATTACCGAATAACAATAGAATAGGTGTTAATGTAGAAATTAAATCAGGTCGATATTTGGTTGTATCTAATAAATTAGAAGGTAGCAATAAACAACGAGAATTTTTATTTACTCAACCTTCAGATGAAAAAATAAAAGTATCTGAGAGGGTATATGCCGATTTTATTTTGGTAATGTCACAAAATCAAACCGAAGTGGGGTATGAACATTGGGCGTATCTTAAAAATAATAATAAACAAGGTATCCCTGTTTTTTTTCAACGCGAGGGCAAACAGATTAAATCATTTGGATTGACAAGGTTGTATAGGCTACCTTATCAATATAGAATTTTCGACTTACTTGGCGAGCATAATTTACCAAGTGATAAGTTAGATTTTGCAAGTTTGTTATTTGGCGATATTTCAAACGACAATCAAACTACAAGAGCCATTAAAGGGCGTGTCAATTTTTCATTAGCCATTGTGAAACAAGGCAAACAAACATACAAATTTGAAGAAAAACATTTGATTCTTGCCAGTCCAAAACCTACATTTTATCCAGCCTATTTAAAACAAAATCAAGCAAATAAATTAAACAGTTATCATGATAAAAACGCCAAAATTGGCGGGTTTAAAAAATATTTACCCCATAGAAAAATAAAAACTTCAAACAATCAAGACAATACGGAAGTAGCCACCAAAGCAAATGTATTGATGAATGAAGTAACATTTACAACAAAAATTAGATTACACAATATTAACCAAATAGAATTAGGTGCACTGCTTTGGGCATTAACTTTTGGTGAACTCAATGAAAATAATCCATATTTTCATTCATTTGGGATGGCAAAACCATTGGGTTATGGTCGCTGTAAGATAAAATTTAATATTTCAAAGTTACAAATAGACAATCGATTAAGTATTCAGGAATACCTTAACAAATTCTATCTTTATTTAATGGCTAACAATATTTTTAATGAAAATATCTCAACATTAAAAGCGTGTCATAAGTTATGTGCGGCAGAAGATGAGGAAAAATTGAAATATTTAATTCTTAGTGTAAAACCTAAAAAAGACGAATTTACAACGGCAAAAAAAGAAAAGCAATCTTTAAATGTAATTAATTCAGACGATGAAAAAGAGTGGTTAAATACGATAGAAAAAGGATTACAAGAACAATTATCAATCTATTTACAAGAAATCAAAGATAAAGAGATGGCGTTAATAAAAATAAAAGAAGAAGAGCAAAAGGCAATAGAAGACAAAAAACTTGAGGCACAAATAGAGAAAAGTAAGATTGTTGAAGCAGAAAGAATGAATAACAGGAAGCCTGTTGAAATATTAATTGAAGACACATTAGAAGGCTCTTTAAATAAAAGTGCATTACAAGAGCTAAAAGATAATCATAATTTATATACAAATCTATCGGATGACGATCAAAAATATCTAGTAGAAAGAATAAAGGAAAATGAGTATTACAAAGCCTTACAAGGAACAGCTAGAAAGAAATTACGAACGAAATTACCTGAACTCCCATGGCGTTAAAATAAATAAAAATAATATAACACCCTAAATAAAAAGGCAAGCAAATGAACAACTTTACCACTTTTTTCTCTGGCAATATATGGGCAACTTTTGAAGCCATCATCACTTCTGTTACCCTGACACTTGTTTGCATAAATTACTTTAAAAACAAGAAAAAAAATGAAACAATAAGCATATACATCCGTCAGCACGAACAAGAAATAGAAATTCAAAATTCAATCATAAGACAACACATAACCAGAGCGGAAATTAAAGGCGTTTTAAATGATTGCAGTAATGGAGTGGGTTCATACGATATCGCCTACCTTTCTTCTAAGGCATTTTTTAAACAAATACAAAGACTGCATGAAAATAAAACCAATAAAATCGTCATAGAAATTACCGCCGAAGACACATACCAACCAAAAATCATACCCCAAGCAAAAAAATGATCACCATCAACCTCAATGAACTCTACACCGATACCGCCAAACTCAGCGAATTAAACCACTACGAACAACAAGTTTTAACCCTTGCAGGCAATGGTAACGAAATCACACTAACAGGAGCAGCACCCGTTTGGCTATATTTACGCTTAGCACACGCCCTACATGGCAAAGCAATTAAATTAAATTACAATTCCCCAGTAACAGGACTGGTCATAGTTTTTGACCACAATCCCTTTTAATGACAGGTAGCAAATTAAAAATACCGCCCCTGCCTGAATTAACAGGCGTGGTCATTACCCTAAAATTCCTATCCTCTGCACAATTCAACCCAAGCCATGCCAGTGCCATTGATGCATTTATCCGCTACATCCTCAATATAAACACCACCTATACCCAACATTTCTCAATACTAACCCCAGAAAATGGACGCAAACACTATCATCAAGACGATCATTACCGCTTTGTCATCCTAGCACTGGGCGATAAAAACACCCTAAACCCCCTATGGCACAAACTGATTAGCACCCTAGGGCAATTACCCTTTTCAGCCCCCATCAAAGACAAAAAAGCCCCTTTAAGAGACAATGTAAGCTTATTCAGTTTATTAGATTATTTCGATGGCAAACCCCTAAGCAATGAAAAATCACTCAGCGTTTATACCCTCTCTCGTGCAAAACAACAAGCATCAGCTTGGTTCGATGCACTCAATTTAACCACCAACACTGCCACTCTACAATGGCGTTGGCACTCCGGCATTCGCCTCTTGCGTGAAAATCACCAAACCCTCAAAGGAGAACAACGATTCTGCCGAGAACACACCCACCTAACCCCCTATTTATTACTCAAACGCCTCTACGAAACCTTGGTTAATATTGCTGCCGAATTCACCCACCCACTAACCACAGCAGACACCCAATCCAGCCTACTGTTTTTGCAACAACAAGCCCAATTAATCCAGCTAGAAAATGTCGATGTTTTTTGGATTGACACCCCTTATTTTGACAAACACAAATCCCCCCACACACTGGGTGCCATGGTCGGCTATTTTGAAATCAAATGCCACCCCGGCATCCACCCAGACACCCTAAATTTACTCATTACAGGGCAAAACATCGGCTTCGGACAAAGACGAGTATTAGGCTTGGGCAAATACCGCCTTGAACACGGACTAAAACAAACGCATTTGTTATTAGGGAAACAAGCAATATTCGTCAGTAGGGCACAAAGTTTTTTAACTCAAAGCAATAGCCAGCACACGATTAACAAAGCCATCACTCTCTTAGAGCAAAAAGACAACATCACAACGCTCACGCAAAAAACCAAAAAGAAAATTCAGCAATCCAGCCAACAATTATTAACGGGAAGTTACCAAACCCCAGTATTACGAGGTTTTGAAATTGACAAAAAAGACCACACAAAACGCCTACTTGCAGTTAGCCCCCTATACGATAGAGTGTTACAAAAAGCAGTTGCACTCACGCTAACGCCAGGTCTAAATGCCATCATGAGCCAATGCTCTTACGCCTATCGAAAAGGTTTAAGTCGTCAACAGGTGCGTTATGAAATACAGAATGCTTACCGCCAAGGCTACCGTTGGGTTTATGAATCAGACATTGAAGATTTTTTTGATAATGTAGATAGAAAACAATTAATCAACCGACTGATAGCTGTTTTTGGTCAAGATTTATTATGGCAACAACTAGAAAACTGGTTGGGACAAGACATTATCTATAAAAATATGCGTATAAAACGCCCAAAAGGCTTGCCACAAGGATCCCCTATTAGCCCATTATTAGCCAATTTTATACTGGATGATTTTGATTCCGATTTGGAAACATTAGGCTTTAAAGTTATTCGTTTTGCAGATGATTTTATTGTATTGTGTAAATCTGAATTCGAAGCAAAAAAAGCGGCAAAAGCTATTAAAACAAGTCTATTAGATTTAAACTTGACACTCAACAAAAACAAAACCCATGTGGTTTCCTTAGAACAAGGGTTCCAATTTTTGGGTTATCTATTCACCCAAGACCACGCCATTGAAATAGGCGGCAAAACCGCCGATGGCAAAAAAACTTTTGGCGCTAAAGACAAGCCAAAAAACCTAACACCATGGCTGCAAAATCTAGGAGAAAAATCGGCTCAAACATTACCTGATGATGAAAAACCAAAACACGAAATTGGGCGTATGCAAACACAGGGCATCCACATTATTGTAGCAGGAGATAGGCAGATTTTAACCACTGCCAATCACCATTTAGTCGTCAAAAAAGACGAAATCATCACCCAAACCACCAGCTGGGAACAAATCCACGCCATTACCCTGATTGGCTTGCATCATATCACCACACCCGCCCAACACCAAGCACTGATTCAAAAAATCCCCATCCATTTTGTCGATAAAATAGGGCAATACTTAGGGGTATTAACCAGCTTCACCCCCGCCCAAAATAGCTATAAAAACTGGTTTATTCAATTACAAATGAGCGACAATGAGCAATATGCACTCAATTTTGCCAAACAAATTGTCATCTCAAAAATACACAACCAACGCCAAACACTATTAAGGCGTAGAACCCACAGGCAAGAATTGCAATCAAGCATTAATCGCTTAAAACAACTCAAAGCCAAAGTAACACAAGCCACGACACTGGCAAGCCTGAATGGTTACGAAGGACTGGCAAGCAAATATTATTTTACCCAACTGAACCACCTGCTACCCAATTGGGCACACTTTGATAAACGCAGCAAACGACCACCAAAAGACGCCTTTAATGTTCTACTCTCCTTGGGTTACACCATTTTATACACCCATACCGACAGTATCTTGCAAAGTGCTGGGCTGATGACTTGGAAAGGCATTTACCACCAAAAAAGCCCAGCACACGCCGCCCTTGCCTCCGACATAATGGAAAGTTATCGTCATATTATCGAACGCAACGCCATTGTCCAAATCAACCAAAACAGCATCAAACCAGAAGATTTTAGAATAGAACATTCTGCCAACCAACCCAGTCTTATCCGTATGAGTGCCGAATCTAGACGCCGTTATGTCGTAAGCATTATTAAGCGTTTTCAAAAATTTTCCACCACACAAACCCTACATCAACACTTATACCAACAAGCCCAAGCCCTAACACACAGCATGCACAATCAAACCACATTCAAACCTTGGACAGAAAGCAAATGAAACAATATATTGAGATCTTTGCATAAATATGAATAATCATCAAAACGCCATCTTTCATCAATTTGAAAACTTTTTAAAAACACCCTTAGCCCTGCTAGGAGTGGATTTAAAAAATTCTAAAATTAATAAAATCTGTCATTTTGCTAATCATCCCTATTTATGCAAAGGTCTCATATAGATAAAATGGCTATTGTGCTAAGCCTGAGAATTATTATTTCAAATATTCATACTTATTGCAAGGGATGGACGCAGATGCCTACCGAGAGAAAAACAAATTTTATAAAGCAAGCATTATGAGCATTTCTTTTAACTTATTTACCCCAAAAGACATCAACAAGGTTTTAGCAATAGAACAGCTGGCATACAAATACCCGTGGAATAAAAGGCAATTCACCCAGAGTTTGGCTAATCAAAATACGCTAGCACATCTCATTCTAAACGATAATAAAATAGTAGGCTATAGCATTGCCTTGCATACGCCAGATTTTACCGACTTGCTTAATATATGTATTCACCCTGATTATCATCATCAGGGTTTGGGTGGACAATTATTCAATCATTTACTAACTTCGTCGGAGATTCATACTGTTTTTATCGAGGTGCGTGTGTCTAATTATAATGCGTTGTTTTTCTACGAAAAATTGGGGTTTGAGGTAATTAACATGCGTAAAAAATACTATTCAAATGGCGAAGATGCTAAAATACTGCGCTTTACAACAATCGATTAAATCAAATGATAAAGCATATTCACGAACCTGTAAATGGTGAAAAAATTACTTTCAAAGAGGGTGTGATTCAAGTACCAGAACAGCCAATTATTACTTATATAGAAGGCGATGGTATTGGTAGTGATGTATCGCCAGTGATGAAAAAAGTGATTGATGCGATTGTAAAAAAAGCTTATAACGGTAAAAAACAAATTCATTGGATGGATATTTTTGCCGGTGAAAAAGCCAATGCTCTTTATGGTGAATTTTTGCCACAAGAAACCCTTGATGCAATTAAAGACTATGCTGTTTCTATCAAAGGACCATTAACTACACCCGTTGGTGGTGGCATGCGTTCGTTGAATGTTGCCATTCGCCAAGAGCTTGATTTGTTTATTTGCCAACGCCCTGTACAATATTTCACTGGTACGCCAACGCCAGTTAAAGCACCTGAAAAAGTAGACATGGTTATTTTTAGAGAAAATTCTGAGGATATTTACGCAGGTATTGAATATCAACAGGGTACTGAGGAAGTTAAAAAAGTCATTGACTTTTTACAAAATGAAATGGGTGCCACTAAAATTCGTTTCCCTGAAACTTCGGGCATCGGTATCAAGCCAGTGTCTATCGAAGGCACCGAACGCTTAGTGCGTGCGGCAATACAATATGCGATTGACAACGACAAAGATTCCGTGACTTTGGTGCATAAAGGCAATATTATGAAATTTACCGAAGGTGGTTTTAGAGATTGGGGTTACCAACTCGCACAAGAAGAATTCGGTGCTACCTTAATTGGTGATGGCCCTTGGTGCAAATTCAAAAACCCAAACACAGGCACAACAATTACTGTGAAAGATGTCATTGCTGATGCCTTCTTGCAACAAATTTTATTACGCCCAGAAGAATATTCAGTGATTGCCACACTTAACTTAAACGGCGATTATGTCTCAGATGCCTTAGCCGCACAAGTCGGCGGTATCGGTATTGCACCAGGTGCAAACTTGTCCGACACCACCGCAGTCTTTGAAGCCACACACGGCACAGCACCAAAATACACTGGTCAAAATAAAGTCAACCCAGGTTCAATCATCCTTTCAGCAGAAATGATGTTACGCCATATGGGTTGGACAGAAGCAGCGGATATGGTGTTAAAGGCAATGTCAAATGTAATTCAAAATAAAACCGTAACTTATGATTTAGAAAGATTGATGAATGGTGCAACTTTACTATCTTGTTCTGAGTTTGGCGATGCAATGATTGATTCTTTATCGTAAATTAAAGTTAATAATTAATAGAGACCTTTGCATAAATAGGGATGATTAGCAAAATGACAGATTTTATTAATTTTAGAATTTTTTAAATCCACTCCTAGCAGGGCTAAGGGTGTTTTTAAAAAGTTTTCAAATTGATGAAAGGTGGCGTTTTGATGATTATTCATATTTATGCAAAGGTCTCAAATTGCCATGATTATCTTGGCAATGATTTATATTTGCTAATTTTTTTGGCTAAGTTAAAGCCTTTTTCATGGAAGAATATGTAGTAAATCCATGTGTAATAAAAAGTTAATAATGTTATCCAAAAATGAAACCATTGTTTATTTTTTGAAGTTTCTTTTAATGTCCAGAAAAACAAACTAAACATGTATATAAGAAAAATAAATATTACTGGTATCCTTAGCACAGAATGGATATTATTTATATGTTTATCTAAGTTTAACGATAAAGCAGTATCAAATAGCCATACTATTATTGGGACCAAGGACACATAAAATAAATATTTTGGCTTAAATAATTGTTTGATTTGCATCAATTATTCCACCAATTGATAATTTCATTAAAGTCTATTTCAAATCCTGGAGATATTAGTGCGCCAGCTTGTGCTCCATACACACCATCTAGAGGAATGTTTCTATAATTTCCATCAACAGTTGCGTTCCAATCACTCCAATTTGGCTGTCCTCTCGGATGGGTTCTATCAACTGATAATTCACCACCAATTACTCCTTCTACTTTTCCAGATAAAATTATACCTTGATGTCCAACCCTTTCATGTCGCCAACCGTCTTCAACATTGTACACCCACTCCAAATCAGCAGATGCCGCATCAGCTGCAATATTTCCTTTAAACTTTTTACCAGTATTAACTTTAATACCTGCATGCAAACCTAGTCTTAATTTTGCTGTAAAAATATCCCCAAGTTTGTTAAAAAGATGTACAGTTGCTGCCCTATAAGCCCCGTCCTCAAAACTTCCGCCCGTAGCTTTAGACGCTAACCCACCAAGTGTGGCAACAATAGTTGTTTGACTGATAATAGCAGCAGCTTCAGAACCTAGTGCTTGTGCAGTTAGCCCTTCTGTTAGCCCACCAGCCAAATGTCCTGAGAAGCCAGCGGCAAAACCACTTTGAAAACTGCCACCACTTGCCTCTGCAATAATCCCTTGTGCCGTACCGTGTGCGATTGCTGTACCAACAAAGCTATCAAAATAACGACTGCCATCAGCAGCACCCAATGCATCAGTGCCGCCATGCCCAATGCCGTAGGTTAGTCCTGCACTCATTGCACCAAGGATTGCACCTTGGGCATCTCCTCCATTAATACCGCCCATCACAAAGCCTGCTGCCATCTTGGTGTGCAGGGTGCTTGCAAATAAGGTTTCTCCACCAAAAGCACCACCCATCATTGCACCACCTGCTATCATTCCCAGTGTTCTAATAAATGGGTTATCTGATTGAGATGCTGCGTATGAAATAATCGCACCAACAATAAAGTTCCAAAAGTGTCCTGATGGGTCGGTGTATTTAAGGGGGTTGTTCATCACATAAATATAGCGGTTATGTGAAAGGGTGAGGTTAGGGTCTTGAATGAAACTGTCTGCTGATAGGAATCTAGCAGTTTCAGGGTCATAGAGCCTTGCATTCATATTGATTAAACCTAGCTCGTCAATATGCTCATGGCTGGTAAAGCCTCGTTTAACTTCATCTATGACGACATCATCACTCAGATTTTGGTCTCGTTTGCCAAAGGCTTGGTAATGTTGTCGTGCAACGACTTTGCCATCAATATCTGTGATTAAGTCAATGTTACCCAGAGCATCTTTATGGAAATATCTTAATCTGTCTATGGCTTTTTCTTGGTTTGTGCCTTCTAGAGATTTAACATAGATGCCAATTTGTTTGCCGTTAGCTGTTAGGTTGATTCTAAACTTTTTGTAGGTTTTGTTGTTTTTGAATTCTTCAACCATTTCATAGCCGTTTACTGAGTAGTAGGTGGTTTCTATGTTGTCAACATAGATGTAGCGTTTTTGGGTTTCAAAACTGCCACCCCACTTACCACGCTTAACCCAGTACCTGTCTTCGCCATCTTCAATCTTTACGCCGTCATTACGGATGGTTTGTATGGCACGGTTGTGATTGGCATCATAACTCAGTTTGGTGCTGGCGTTGTTCCCTGTGATAAGTTTAGCTTTGTTGAACGATGTCCATTGGATGGTTCTGCCTGAGCCTGTTAGTTGGTTGCCGTTGGCGTCATAAGTGTAGTTGGTATCGTTCATTTAATCTTGCCTGTCCCTGTTATCTGCATTATCCTTGTGTATCATATTAACAGTGCTTATTATTACATAAATCCCAATAAAATACATCAACACTTCAACCAATTGAATATAACTAAACATTAGCTCTTTGTATTTTCCATTGCCTAATAATCCAGAATAAACTACGGTTACATGTGATATGAATAATGTTAAAGAACATATAGTAGCCACAATATATTTTTTAATTTGTGCTAGTTTCTTAATATAGTACAAATAAATTAATATTGACATGGAAATAAGAAGATATCCTAATATGTTTTTTTCTAAAATAACATAAAGTAAACTTAGATAAAGCCCCAAACCCAAGAAATACGATTTAATTATTATTTGCATCAAAGGTTTATTTATATTGAACATTCACATTGATGAGTCCATCGTGTACTTTCATTCTGTCAAATAGTTGAGAGTCGTACTTGCCCATATCTATACAACCAGCAGAACCAGGACTACTCCCACCATGTATAAAAAATCCACTCCTGCCATAGGTATTTGTACTTTGATTAGGTGTTAAAGGGGCTCTGTATTTACCCCAGTCTCCCATAAATTTCCTAAAAAACCCAGCTTTACTAATACTATCTGGGTTTAGTGTATAACTACCTTTAGGTATCGGTCCTTTCCAACTTGCAGACTGGTCTTTTATGCCGTCTTTGCCAGAAGTTGCTGAATATTTTACAATTTGCTTGCCTTTGTCGTCATCATACGAAACATTTTCACCGTCAAAGGTTACCTCATGATTAAACAAATGCACCACAGACGCCTGATAAGCCCCATCTTCAAAGTTCCCTCCTGTAGCTTGTGCGACCAGTCCGCCCATGGTGGCAGCAATGGTAGTTCTGCTAATTACTGCTCCTATATCAGTGCCATTTCCCATAAGACTGGCTCCTGCTGCACCAGCCAAATGTCCTGAGAAGCCAGCGGCAAAACCACTTTGAAAACTGCCACCACTTGCCTCTGC
>FPHY01000097.1_pt1 | contig 15590 bp, 18 predicted proteins | sample 1057291 | NCBI WGS metagenome assembly FPHY01 (sample SAMEA4473301, study PRJEB15554) | hydrothermal vent metagenome | biome: marine basaltic hydrothermal vent biome; feature: marine hydrothermal vent; material: water | place: Pacific Ocean | collected 2011-06-14/2011-07-23 | depth 1705 m | reverse complement strand
AATCCACTCCTAGCAGGGCTAAGGGTGTTTTTAAGAAGTTTTCAAATTGATGAAAGATGGCGTTTTGATGATTATTCATATTTATCCGCAAGGGAGGCTACGCACTGCAAAGGTCTCTTTAGAGAAGTAAAATATATTCTACTTCATTTTTTCTAATCATATTTTTATAACATATTTATACCATTGTTATACTTTTACGATATAATACACTCATGAACAAAATCAGCTGGACAAATAAAGCAAAAAAGGATTTAAGAAAAATCCCACAAAAACAAAAGGTGCAAATTTATAATGCTATTAGCACATTAAACCAGCCGTTAGACGAATGGCATAATGTTAAATCATTGGTTAATAATCAATACGATTATCGTTTAAGAGTGGGTAATTACCGAGTGGTATTTGATTTTGAAAAGAAAGCAAAAATCATCAGCATAGAAAAAATAGGAGTGAGAAATGAGAGAACATATTGACGAACAAATCATTAAACACAACGGCGTGCCTGTCTTTGTGGTCGTGCCTTATGAAGCATATCAAGCACTTAAAAAACAAAAATCAGGTGATTGGTGGGGTGATGACACCCCGCACGAAGTAGTGGGTAGTGTTGAGATAGATGGGCTAAGCCCGATTAAAGCTTGGCGTTTGTTTTTAAAACTCACTCAACAACAAGTGGCTGATAGAATTGGTATGCAACAAAGTGCTTACGCTAGAATTGAAAACAACAAAGCCCTGCCAAAGCAATCAACCTTGATTAACATAGCACAAGGTTTGGGTGTGAGTTTAGAGCAGTTGAGTTAATTGAACTAAATTAGAGTTACATAAAATTCAGTCAAAAGGTAGAAATAAAGTAATGAAAAGTTAGAAGAATAAGGATTTTTCAGGTCTTTTGTGAAAAAATACAAAAAACTTTGGAAAAATTGGAATTAAGATAAGAAATTGTGTTTTATGTAAAAGTCTCAATGTGTAAAATGCTTGCGTATGCTAAATAAACATTATACCTGCCCATTTTCTCATTTAATTTTAAGTGCTCGTTGTGGCTGTGAATTTGCCGCAAAGGACTGTGTGGCTGAAAAAGAATTCGGCACTTGTCAAAATGAACCTGCCTCAAACGACTGTGCTTCTTTATACCAAAACCTCAGAGTCAACAGTAATTTCGCTTTAAACACACATAATCAATCCAACTTATCTGTCGGGCAACAAGCAAAAATTAAAATGGGCGGACTACTCGCCCTGCAAGAAATTATCCATCAATTTACTGAGGATAATATTGTAGATATTACTGCATTAGTGGATACAATTAAATCAGAATACGGTGATTTTGATAAACTACCTTTTTCAAAATTAATGCCAAAAATTTCTCAATTCAAATTTAGAATCCGATAAAACAACGCGCTTTAGAGTGCCTTTTATGCATCGTCAAAATCTAAAACTTGCTTAATCAATGGCACAGTGATTTTAATTTTTTTCTGTAAAGATACCTCATCTAATCGATTAATGGCATCAAGCAAGTTACTTAAATCTCTTGAATAATGTTTGAATAAATAAGCATATATTTTTTCGTCAATGCGGATATTTTTATCCGCCATCTTACTTTGTAGGATAACGATTTTTTGCTCATCAGTTAATCTTTCAAGGGTGAAATTTACTGCCAAAGACAATCGAGTTTTTAAATCTTTTAATATATTTAATTCATTCGGTAAGTTTTTTGCGCTGACAATCAGTTTGGTTTGCGTGTACTTGATTTGGTTATATAAATCAAATAATTCTTGTTGCTGTATATCATTTGCAATATCGATATTATCAATACACACCCAGTCGGCAGTGGATAAATCGGTGATAAAACTTTTAGGAAGGTCTTCTTTAATGTCAATATATATAGTGTTAAATTGCTTGTCCATCGCTGCGAAAGCACACCCTTGTAAGAGATGTGTTTTACCCGTAGATTTATCGCCTGATACCACAACCACACTAGAATTACCATCAACAAAAAGTGTATTGATATGCGTTAAAATTTGGCTGTTTTTATCCCCAACAAAATTGCTGAGTCGCATTTTGGCATTGAGTAGCACAGGTAAAGCAAGTTGCTTCATTTTTGTTTTTGTTTTTCTTGTGAAATGGCTTTTTCAGACCAAATCCAAATGTAATCAGCACCACTCAACATAGTGGAAGTTGCCACGATGATAAAAAAGATAGCATGCCATTCGGACAAACTTGGATACAAACCTGTTGCCATTAAAAAAAGCACTAATATAATTTGTAAAGCAGTGTTAATTTTGGACAATTTTGAAGGGGCTAATAAGTCATTTTTAGACTCTCCATCGCCCATAAAACTACCCACTGTCCCCGACACAATCATCAAATCTCGTAAAAAAATCAAGGCTAACAACCACAATGGTAACAAATCAATATACCATAAAGTGACAAAACTACTGACCAGCAAAAGTTTGTCAGCAACAGGGTCAAGGATAGAGCCTAATCGAGTTTGACAGGAATAACGCTTGGCAATCCAGCCGTCTAAGCCATCAGTAATACCTGCAATAAAAAATAATATTATTGCCCAAGAAAACTCATGATTTAACAAAAATAAAACCACAGGCACAGTTAAAATAATGCGTAAAATTGACAGTATATTTGGCAGAGAAGAAATACTCATTTTGGTCCAACTAAAAATAAATTAATTATACGGAAAAAATCTATGTCATCACTGACTTATCAAGACTCTGGCGTTGATATCAACAAGGGTAACGACTTAATTGAACAAATTAAACCGATTGCAAAATCAACCACAAGACCGGGTGTATTAGCTGGTTTGGGTGGATTTGGTGCTATGTTTGAGTTGCCAATTAACCAATATAAAAACCCTGTTTTAATCTCGGGTACCGATGGCGTTGGCACAAAATTAAAAGTCGCAGAAATGTTGAACAAACACGATACCATTGGCATCGATTTAGTCGCAATGTGCGTCAATGATTTAATCGTACAAGGTGCAGAGCCGTTATTTTTCTTAGATTATTATGCCACCGGAAAACTCAACACTGACATCGCTGTTTCTGTGATTTCAGGCATCGGCGAAGGTTGCAAACAATCAGGTTGTGCCTTGATTGGCGGTGAGACTGCTGAAATGCCAGGTATGTATGCAGGTGAAGATTACGATTTAGCAGGTTTTTGCGTTGGTATCGCCGAAAAAGAAGATGTCATCGACGGCAGTAAAGTCAAAAATGGTGATCATATCATTGCCCTTGGCTCATCAGGTCCACACTCAAATGGCTACTCGCTGATTCGTAAAGTTTTAGAAAGGGTCGAACCAACAGAATATCAGTTGCAACAGTTAATCGAGCCAACCAAAATTTATGTGAAATCTATTTTATCTTTACTAAAACAGCACACTGTTCACGCTATTTCACATATTACAGGCGGTGGTTTGTTAGAGAACATTCCGCGTGTTTTGCCAGATGATTTAGCCGCAAAATTAGATGATACCTCTTGGGAAATGCCTGAGATTTTTCAATTCCTACAAGATACGGGTAACATTGATATTACAGAAATGTATCGCGTCTTCAACTGTGGTATTGGTATGGTATTAGTTCTCAGTGCCGATGAAAGTACCGATGCGATTAAGCACTTAAAAGCACAAGGCGAAAAAGTATGGTTAATCGGCGAAATTGTCAAGAATGATGGCGAACAAGTCATTATCTAGTATCGTTGTTCTGATTTCGGGTTCCGGCTCAAATCTACAATCCATCATCGATAAAGCCGATGACATCGGTGTCAATATTGAATGTGTCATCAGTAATAAAGCCGATGCTTTTGGCTTAGAGCGTGCCAAAAAAGCCGATATCCCCACTAAATTTATTGACCATACAAAGTTTAAAAGCCGAGAAGATTTTGACCAAATGCTAATCAACCATATCAACATCATTAATCCAAAGTTAGTAGTATTAGCAGGCTTTATGCGTATTTTATCAGCAAAGTTTATCGATGCCTTCGCAAACAAAATCATCAACATCCACCCCGCCCTGTTGCCAAAATTCAAAGGATTGAATACCCACCAGCGTGCTATTGACGCTGGTGAAGAATTTGCAGGTGCTACTGTGCATTTTGTCACCAATGCATTAGATTCAGGTAAGGTGATTTTGCAAAAATCCATTGCAATTAAAGCTAACGATGATGCCAAATCATTAGCAAAGAAAGTATTAAAGCAAGAACATATCCTTTACCCAGAAGCGATTAAAAAAATTTTACTTTAGAGAGTCTTTTGCATAAACAGGATGATTAGCAAAATTCAGTTTTTGCCAAATTGGTAAAAATGGATTTTTAATGAATATCCATATTTATGCAAAAGCCTCTTAGAGTATCTCAGTGCGATTTAGAGAATGCAGAAATCGGTTTTTGCTATCCAAAAATAAGGAGAATAGCCCGCTATTTGACGAGTTTTTGAGAATTCTTATCTATTTACAATTAGCCATATACTCACCGATAATGAGGTTTTTTGGTGCTTTATAGATATTTAACCGTAAGGATTTCGTAAAGAATGTCGCCCGATGGGGCTTTGACGATGGCTTCATCGCCTTCTTCTTTGCCCATTAACGCACTGGAAATTGGGGAGTAGCATGATATTTTACTAAGTTTGATATCAGCTTCGTCTTCGCCGACGACTTGGTAGGTGATTTCGCTGTTGTCAGCAAGGTTTTTTAGGGTGATAGTAGTGCCAAAGACGCACCTACCATTTTGGGTGAGTTTGGTAACATCAATGATTTGCATGCGGGAGAGTTTTGCTTCTATTTCTTTAATGCGTCCTTCGATGAAGCCTTGTTCTTCTTTAGCAGCGTGATATTCAGCGTTTTCTTTGAGGTCGCCGTGAGCACGGGCGGTAGCAATTTCTTCGACGATGCGCGGGCGTTCAATGTCTTTAAGATTAAGTAATTCTGCTTCTAAGGCTTTAGCGCCAAAGACGGTCATTGGTATAGTTTCCATTATTATCCTCTTAGTTTAATGATTGAGTGATTGCACCGTTCTCACAGTAATTTTATCGTGTGTATTTAAGCCATCCAACATTGCAAATGCGGCAGCAACAGTAGTGGTGAATGGGACTTTGTGTACCAACGCTTGACAGCGAATGGCGGTGGCATCTTCTGCACCTTGGGTATCTTCAGTAGAGTTAATAATTAAATCGATTTCATTATTTTTAATCATATCAACGATGTGTGGCGAGCCTTCGGAAACTTTATTGACGGTTTTGCAGTCTAAACCTGCATTGGCAAGGGCTTCTCTATTGCTGCGTGTTGCTACCAAACTAAAGCCTTGCTTGGTTAATCGTTTACCTAAATCAGTCAAATCATCACGGTCTAATTTGCGCAAACTAACAAATACTTTGCCGCTTTTAGGTGCACGACTACCAGCAGCAAGTTGGGCTTTATCAAAGGCCGATGCAAAATCATCACCAATACCCATAACTTCACCAGTTGAACGCATTTCTGGACCGAGAATTGGATCAACACCTAAGAATTTATTGAATGGGAATACCGCCTCTTTGACGCTGAAATGCTTTGGAATAACTTCTTTGGTGAAGTTTAATTCTTTGAGTGATTTACCTGACATCACGCGTGCTGCGATGTTAGCTAATGGCAAGCCGATTGCTTTGGAAACAAACGGGACAGTGCGTGAGGCACGGGGATTAACTTCAATAATGTAAATTTCACCATCTTGGTATGCCATTTGTGTATTCATTAGCCCAACAACATTCAATTTTTTTGCCATGGCAATGACTTGCGCACGCATCTCGTTCAACACATCATCAGACAGTGAATAAGGTGGCAACGAACAAGCAGAATCACCTGAATGAATACCCGCCTGCTCAATGTGTTGCATAATACCACCGATGACAACTTCTTCGCCATCGCAAATGACATCGATATCAACTTCAATGGCATGGTCAAGAAATGAATCTAATAACACTGGCGAGTCATTAGACACTTGCACGGCTGTGTGCATATAATGATCGAGACTGTCTTTGTCATAAACAATTTCCATTGCACGACCACCTAACACATAAGATGGACGAACAACTAATGGGAAACCAATACCATCGGCGATGTCTTGGGCTTGCTCTAATGAACGCGCAGTGCCGTTAAGGGGTTGTTTTAATTCTAATTCTTGTAACATTCTTGAGAATCGTTCACGGTCTTCGGCTAAATCAATCGCATCAGGACTGGTGCCGATAATATTTGCACCGCTTTTTTCCAAGGCATCCGCTAATTTAAGTGGTGTTTGTCCACCATAATGCACAATGATGCCATCTGGATTTTCAATATCAATCACTGCCAACACATCTTCAAGTGTTAATGGTTCAAAATATAAACGGTCAGAAATATCGTAATCGGTAGAAACCGTTTCAGGGTTGCAGTTAACCATAATAGTTTCAAAACCATCAGCACGCAAGGCTAATGAAGCGTGAACGCAGCAATAATCGAACTCAATACCTTGTCCGATGCGGTTCGGTCCACCACCCAATATCATAATCTTTTTCTTATCGGTTGGGTTGGCTTCACATTGCTGTTGATAAGTTGAATATAAATAGGCTGTTTGCGTATCGAACTCTGCCGCACAACTGTCAACGCGTTTGAAAACTGGCTTAACATTGAGTGCCTTACGGCGTTCACGCACCGAAGATTCGCTGCAATTACAAAGTTGCGCCAATCGTGCATCGGAAAAACCTTTGCGTTTTAAGCCAAATAATTCTTTAGCATCAATGTTAGTAATATCACTGCCATTAATTTGCATTTCACTGGAAACGAGATCTTGAATTTGTGCCAAAAACCACGGGTCTACTTTGGACAAATCAAAGACTTCATCCAATGACATACCCAATCTGAATGCGTCTGCTAAATAGAAAATACGCTCACCACGAGCAGTAATACATTCTGATCTAATTTTGTTTTTCGCATCGTCGGCACCTAAATCTACCATTGGGTCTAAGCCAACCTTATCAGTCTCCAAACCGCGCAAAGCTTTCTGCAGTGATTCTTGAAAAGTTGAGCCCATTGCCATCACTTCGCCCACGGATTTCATTTGTGTGGTTAAGCGGTCGTCTGCTTTTGGAAATTTTTCAAAGGCAAATCTTGGAATTTTTGTAACAACATAATCGATGCTTGGCTCGAATGATGCAGGGGTTTTTCCGCCAGTGATATCATTGTCTAATTCGTCTAATGTGTATCCAACTGCGAGTTTTGCAGCTACTTTTGCAATTGGAAAACCCGTTGCTTTTGAAGCTAAAGCTGATGAACGCGATACGCGCGGATTCATTTCAATAATGGTCAAACGCCCGTCTTTAGGATTGAGTGCGAATTGTACATTTGAACCACCTGTGTCCACGCCAATTTCACGCAAAACGGCAAGCGACGCATCACGCATTACTTGGTATTCTTTGTCGGTCAAAGTTTGTGCGGGAGCAACGGTAATTGAATCGCCCGTATGAATGCCCATTGGGTCAAAATTCTCAATTGAACAAATGATAATACAGTTATCTTTGGTATCACGCACCACTTCCATTTCAAACTCTTTCCAGCCGAGAATAGATTCTTCAACCAACAATTCATTGGTCGGTGATAAGTCTAAACCTCGTTCACAAATTTCAATAAATTCATCTCGATTGTAAGCGATACCGCCACCCGAACCACCCATCGTAAATGAAGGGCGAATCACAGTTGGGTAGCCAACTTTTTCTTGTACTGCGAATGCTTCTTCTAAATTATGGGCAACCGCTGCTTCTGGCATATCAAGACCAATTTTAAGCATCGCTTCACGGAATAAATCACGATCTTCAGCTTTATCAATCGCTTCTTTTTTTGCACCAATCATTTCCACACCGTGCTTTTCTAACACGCCATGGCGTTCTAAATCTAACGCACAATTCAATGCCGTTTGTCCGCCCATCGTCGGTAATAAAGCATCAGGTTTTTCAACCTCAATAATTCGTTCAACTGTGCGCCATTCAATCGGTTCAATGTAAGTTGCATCTGCCATTTGTGGGTCAGTCATAATAGTAGCAGGATTGGAATTAACCAAAATTACCCGATAACCTTCCTCACGCAAAGCGCTACATGCTTGTGCACCTGAGTAATCAAATTCACACGCTTGTCCGATAACAATCGGGCCCGCACCGATGATTAAAATACTTTTTAAGTCTTGTCTTTTTGGCATAGTTTTTTATTTAAAATTCGTCATAGTCTAGCAAATCGCCGTTATACACATCATACTTTTTCTTTTGTAAATAAGCAGAACGCGTTAAGGTATAAGGGTCATATGCTTTTTTAAGTAAATCAGTAATTGGCAATAATTCAACGCGTACATTAACTGCTTCAACTACAGTTAAGCCATTTTTTTGTGCTGTTTTAATGTTCTTAGTTTGCTGCGTTCGTTGTACACCATCTACCATTGTACCCGCTGCACCACGCACGGTTGAAGGTCCAAGCACAGGTAGTACCACATAATTGCCTTCTGGCGCACCCCAAACTGCTAATGTTTGCCCAAAGTCTTCTTTAGTTTTTGTCAAGCCAATCTCACTAGCAACATCGAACATACCAAACAATCCAATGGTAGAATTAATTAAAACCCTGCTTAATGTGTTGGCACTATTAATCACTTCAAACTGTGCTATTTCGTTGCCGAGTGTACCAACATCGCCAATATTAGAGGAAAAATCACTCACACGATTTTGCACTGGTTCAGGGGTATTTTCTTTATATGCTCTAGCGACTGGCTCAAAAACAGCCTCGTCTAACCCTTGATTAAATTCAAAAACTGAGCGGTTAGTTTCTTCCCACGGATCTACATCATCTGCCATCAATGAAAAACTCATTAGTATTGATATTAGAAATTTCATTTCGTCATATCCTTTATAAATGTATCAAATAAACCACTCATATCTCGTGGACCTGGTGAGGCTTCAGGGTGCCCCTGAAAACCAAATGCTTTTTTACCAACAACTCTAGCGCCTTGAATAGAATCGTCAAATAATGATTTATGCGTTACTTTAAGATTAGCAGGCATACTGTTTGCTGATACGGCAAAACCGTGGTTTTGTGAAGTAATCATTACTTGTTTAGTCTCTAAATCTTGCACAGGATGATTAGCACCGTGATGTCCGAATTTCATTTTTTCTGTCTTGGCACCACTTGCCAACGACAATAATTGATGCCCTAAACAAATACCAAATATCGGTATATCTTTTTTTAATAAAGTTTGGATATTTTTAATCGCATAATCGCACGGCTCAGGGTCGCCCGGTCCATTGGATAAAAATACACCATCAGGATTTGTTGCCAACACCTCTTCCACGGGTGTTTGTGCGTTGACAACGGTTAAATAGCAACCTCTATCCACTAACATTCTTAGGATGTTTTTCTTCACGCCGTAATCATAAACAATAACTTTGAATTTAGCATTCAATGGGTTAAATTCACCTGTTTCTAAGAAATAAGAACCTTCGTTAAAATTGTATTGCTTAGAGGTTGATACCACTTTTGCTAAATCCATATTTTTCAATCCGGCAAAAGCTTGTGCCTTTTTGATAGCCACTGCTTCGTCGATATTATCGCCTGTGATAATGCAACCTTTCAGCGAGCCTTTTTCGCGCAAATGACGCGTCAATGCACGAGTATCAATATCGCTGATAGCAACAATATTATACTTAACCAAATATTCATACAATGGCATTGTGCTACGCCAATTACTCACCATTAACGGTAAATCACGAATAATTAAACCTGATGCATGAATTTGCTCAGATTCTTCATCCACTGAGTTGGTACCAGTATTGCCGATGTGCGGATAAGTGAGTGCAACAATTTGTTGTGCATAAGATGGGTCGGTTAAAATTTCTTGATAGCCCGTCATTGAAGTATTGAACACCACTTCGCCTACAGTATTGCCACTAGCACCAATAGATTTTCCACGGAAAATCTGACCATCCTCTAACGCTAATAATGCAACTTGTGACACTGAATACTCCTTGGTTCAAAACTTCAAAGATTTTACCATAACTGATAATTAATCGGACACTCATACTGATATAATATTACACTAGAATAATTAAACAAGGATTATCATGGAAATAACAGTAGAAAACATCAAATGTAGTGGTTGTGCTGGCACAATCACCAAGAAACTAAATTCAGAATTTAACACTGATAGTACAAAAGTTAATGTTGAACAAGGCTCTATTAGTATTGACCTTAGCGACAACAAGCGTGATGAGTTGGCTAAGATTTTATTGGGTTTGGGTTATCCTGAAATTGATTCAGTGCAAGGCTTGGGTTCAGTAAAAGCCAAAGCGAAATCATTTGTTTCTTGTGCTATCGGGAAAATGGATAAATGATACTGACTCTAAATGGTGAGTCGTTAGAAGTCGCTGATAATCTCAATGCCCACGATTTGGTTATTCAATTAGGTTATGAAAATCAGCGTATTGCGTTAGAAGTGAATGAGGCGATTATTGCCAAATCTAAACACCTAGAATTTACCTTAAATGAAGGTGATAAAGTGGAGATTATTAAGGCTGTTGGTGGGGGTTAATCATGAAAACCGAGTATACGCTCAAGTTTTCCCTCAATTTCTTACATTTCGTTCTGACTCAGCTTAGCCAGCATAGTTGATTCCATTTTGGTGTGTTTAAAAAAAATCAAGGACAGTAATAGAGACCTTTGCATAAATATGAATAATCATCAAAAATCCACTTTTCATCCACTTGGCGATTTTTTAAACCCTGCCTTAGCCCTGCTAGGACTGGGTTTAAGAAAATCGCCAATTGGACAAAAATTGAATTTTGCCAATCATCCCTATTTATGCAAAGGTCTCAATAAGTGTTCTTGATTTTTTAAGTACACAAAAACAAACAATTATTAACACTTTTTTAGTGTCATTATTTTTTGAAAATGGTATTATGTAAAAGCTCTAAACATCAGCTTATGAGTACCCCTAATATAAGATTGGCAATCTTATCTGATATAACTTCTAGAGGGAATACGAATAATCATCAAAACACCATCTTCCATCAATTTGAAAATTGTTTAAAAACACCCTTAGCCCTGCTAGGAGTGGATTTAAAAAATTCTAAAATTAATAAAATCTGTCATTTTACTAATCATCCCTATTTATCCGCAAGGGAGGCTACGCACTGCAAAGGTCTCTAGTAATTTAATTTAATTTTCTGCAGATTTTGCGATATATTTGAGCCATACATAACCAGATACACCTGCAAATAGCGAGGCTGCCAAAACACCTACTTTAGATTGAAAGATAAAATCAGGCGAACCTAAAAATGCCAAATCAGCAACAAAAATAGACATAGTAAAGCCAATACCACCCAATAACGAAATACCAAATATTTGACTCATTGTGCTACCTTCTGGCAGTGTGGCAATTTTGCTTTTGATTGCCAACCAAGAAATGCCAAAAATACCGATGATCTTTCCAAACACAAGCCCAAGCATAATACCAACGGGGATAGGTTGTGTAATCGTCGTGCCAATGGAGTCTAGGTCAATGGCAATACCCGCGTTTGCCAATGCAAATAAAGGGATAACAATCAAGGCGATAGGGAGGTGTAAATTATTTTCTAACCTTGCAGCAGGCGTACCCACTTCGTCAATATTTCTTTCCATCTTCATTAAAACAGTCTTTTGTCTTTCGTTTAACTTGTGTTCACTTGGATCTGAATGTTCATCATATTCATTGAGTAATCCTTTAATTTTCTCAGAAAAACTTGAAGACAATCTTTTGGGTGTTGATGGAATTGCCATCGCCGCAATAACACCTGAAATAGTAGCATGAACACCCGATTCCAACATAAAAAACCACATAAATAAACCCACTGCTAAGTAAGGTAGCATTGTATGAATGCCAACTCGATTAAAGACAACCAATATTAAGAAAGCCACCCCTGAAAAAGCCAGCGGCAACAAATGGATTTGCTCGGTATAAAAAGTAGCAATGACCAAAACAGCACCAAGGTCATCAACAATTGCCAATGCAACTAAAAAGGTAATAAGGTTGGTTGGTATACTCTTTTTTAACAGTACCAATACACTAATTGCAAAGGCAATATCAGTTGCCATTGGTATACCCCATCCAATTGCACCTTCGCCACCACCATTGATTGATAAATACAATAAGGCAGGGAATATCATCCCACCAATCGCAGCCAAAATAGGCAAAATTGCCACCCTAATATTTGAAAGTTCACCCTCCATGACTTCCCTTTTTATCTCAAGACCAATGATAAAAAAGAAAAAAGTCATTAGCCCGTCATTAATCCAATAATGAATAGGGTGAGATAGCGACCAAGAACCTATCGTTAAATCTATATTTGTATGTAATATATGTGCGTAGGCATCAGACAGAGAAGAATTAGCAAGTATTAATGCCAATACTGTTGTCAGCATTAACGCCAATCCTGTCGTGGTTTGGGCATGTAAAAAATGCTCAAAAGGCGTTGAAATTTTCTTAAAAGCCTTTTCCCAGGGTGCATATAGTTTCATCGTTATTTCCTAAAATTATTTATTGATAATTTTATACGCTATTTATCTATTTGTTTGTGCAAAGGTCTCATAATAAAGATAGAAAAGCATTTTTAACAGCTAAAAGACCAAAAAAACCGATAAACGGTCGTCAATTAACCTTTAACAATTCACCATTAGCCATTAAAATAGTCGCATGCTTAAAATCTACAACACCCTCGCTAAAAAGAAAGAAATATTCCAACCTATCAACCCAGAAAAAGTCGGGATGTATGTTTGTGGGATGACAGTTTATGATTATTGCCATATGGGGCATGCACGCGTGTTGGTGATGTTTGATGTGATTACTCGCCACCTGCGACGCCATTTTCCACAGGTAGAATATGTGCGTAATATCACAGATATTGACGATAAAATCATTCAACGGGCGATTGAAAACAAAGAAGATATTTATGCACTAACCAATCGTTTTATTGATGCAATGCACGAGGACGAGCGGGCTTTGGGCATCTTGCCTCCCGATATTGAACCTCGTGCAACTGATGCGATTGACCAGATGTTTTATATGATTAAAACATTGATTGAAAAAGGTATTGCTTATCAAGGTAAAAATGGCGATGTATATTATTCGGTGCGACAATTTAAAGACTATGGCAAATTAAGTGGCAAGAATATTGACGACCTTGAAGCGGGTGCGCGGGTTGATATTGAGTCTAATAAAAAGGACCCTTTAGATTTTGTACTGTGGAAGATGGCAAAACCAAATGAGCCGAGTTGGGAATCACCTTGGGGCAATGGTCGCCCTGGTTGGCATATTGAATGTTCGGCAATGTCATGTACGCATCTTGGTAAGCACTTTGACATTCACGGAGGGGGTATGGATTTGGCTTTTCCACACCACGAAAACGAGATTGCACAAAGTGAAGGGGCGAATGATTGCACTTTTGTCAATACTTGGATGCATGTGGGTTTTGTCAATATTAATGATGAAAAAATGAGTAAATCATTGAATAACTTTTTCACCATTCGTGGCGTATTGGAAAGTTATGACGGTGAATCGTTGCGTTATTTTATTATGAGTTCGCATTATCGCTCACCCCTTAATTTTTCTAACGAAAATTTGGACAATGCCAAAGCTTCTTTGACGCGTTTATACACTGCCACTCGTGGGCTTCATGCCTCAGAATCAGCAACGGAAGAAGTCTCACAACGCTTTGATTTTGAAGCCCGAATAACGGCGGCCCTAGATGATGATTTCAACACACCAATTGCTCTAAGCATCTTGTTTGAACTTGCCAAAGTCGTCAATACTGAGCGTGAAAAAGATAAAGACCAGGCAAATGCTTTAGGGCAATTACTGAAAAAACTCGGCAGTTATATCGGTATTTTACAAATGGACGGGGATGAATTTTTGAAGCAAGGTGTAGCCTTATCCGACGAAGATATTAACAAAAAAATCAAACAACGCAACGATGCCAGGACTAATAAAGATTTCACCACTTCCGATAAAATCAGAGACGAATTAGCTAAGTTAAACATCATTTTAGAAGACAGCGCAGGCACAACCACATGGCGCAGAAAATAAAAAAATATAGAGGTCTTGCCTCTCAAAAAATAGATTGGGATAATATCGATACCGTGCTGCTGGATATGGATGGTACGCTGTTGGATTTGAATTACGACTTGCATTTTTGGATGGAATATATGCCTTTGGTGTTTGCTAATAAGCACAATTTGACGCACGATGAAGCCAAAGATAAACTCTTCCCTATTTTGCGTGCCGAAGAAGGGGAGTTACATTGGTATTGCTTGGATTATTGGCAAGAAAAATTGCAATTAGATATTGCTATGCTAAAAGAAAATGTGGCACACCTTATTCAAATTCACCCCTTTGTATTAGAATTTTTAGCGCAAGCCAAAGCTCATAAAAAACGCATTTATCTCGTTACCAATGCACACAGAAAAACCCTGCAACTGAAAATGCGAGTAACCAATTTAGAATCCTATTTCGATGGTATGATTGTTTCTCACGATTATAAGGTTGCCAAAGAAAAACAAGAATTTTGGCATAAATTAGAAGCCGAATTACAATTTGATAAAACCAAAAGTATCTTTTTTGATGACTCACTAGCCGTGCTAAAATCCGCCCAACAATACGGCATTGGTACCATCGTTGCAATGAGCAAACCGAGTTCCAAAATAGATGCCAAAGAAATTGAAGGCTTTATCAACATTGACACCTTTGAACACGCACTAATCCAATGAAAATAGGCATTCTTTCAGATTCTCATGCTTGGATTCACCCCGATATCGTCAATTTAATGAATACCTGCGACCGTATCGTTCATGCAGGTGATATTGTAAAAGAGAATACGCTTGAAGTTTTTACCGCTCCACTCACTGCGGTTAGAGGCAACAATGATGCACATCTTAAGTTTGCCGATATTGAAACCCTACAATTACCCGGTGGTAAATTAGCCATAGAACATGGACACAAACATGGTTGGCAAACCCCCTCACACGATTCTTTGCGTAAAACACACGCTGATGTCAAAGCTATTGTTTATGGACACACTCACAAACAAATTATCGACACCAAAACCAGTCCTTGGATTATCAATCCCGGTGCTTCGGGTGCCGTGCGTAATCGGGGTAGTTCTAAATGTTTAATACTTACCATTGACGACAAACAAAACTGGGAAATCATAGCACATAATTTTGCCAATGGTGTGTAAGCGATGAATGCAATCAATTAACCCGTAATACCTACAAAACCCCAATAATTTCAGACAACAATCTAAATTTTCTTATTTCAAGCTCATTAAACTAAATAAAAAAAATCGGAGTAAAAAAATTAACATTTAACCAATTAGAAACTTTATTACTTTCTTTGGGCCATGCAAAACTAGAAGGTGTGGGTTCAAGAGTGAAGTTTTATCACAAACTGCATAGAAGTGTCATTAGTTTGCATAAATGGTATTACTACCATGCCTGTATGTTTATAAGTGTGATTAAAATACCCGACATACATTCTGCCTAAAGATTGCATCATTTTACCAATGCCGTCACTGGTTTTAG
>FPHY01000160.1_pt1 | contig 15677 bp, 11 predicted proteins | sample 1057291 | NCBI WGS metagenome assembly FPHY01 (sample SAMEA4473301, study PRJEB15554) | hydrothermal vent metagenome | biome: marine basaltic hydrothermal vent biome; feature: marine hydrothermal vent; material: water | place: Pacific Ocean | collected 2011-06-14/2011-07-23 | depth 1705 m | reverse complement strand
CTGCATACATCAGAATTAGAAAGTGATTGGCAACTTGCAAGACAAAGTCAAACAATTAAAAAAATTAAACCTTTGCAATAAAGTCTTTATAATAAAAACTATGTGGAATATGAATGACATTATAAAAATAAATTACAAGGATAATTACATCTATACGGTTGCTTTTGACAATGGCAAAACGGGTGATATTGATTTTGCTGAGTATGTTGACAAAGGTTCTATTTTTGCTCCACTAAAAGACAAAGATTTTTTTAAACAGGCTTTTTTAGAAGGGGGCACCATCGCTTGGAAAAACGGTGCAGATGTCTCGCCTGAAACCCTTTATGAAAAACTACAATGACAACTAATATGAATAAATTCACCACATTAACCTCTATTGCCACCCCACTTGACCGTGCCAATATCGATACCGATGCAATTATCCCCAAGCAATTTTTGAAATCAATTAAACGCTCGGGCTTTGGCGTTAATCTTTTTGATGAATGGCGTTATTTAGACCACGGGGAGGTGGGAATGGATAATTCAAAACGCCCGTTGAATAAAGAATTTATCCTTAATAACCCAAAATACAAAGAAGCACAAATTTTATTGGCTCGTGAAAATTTTGGTTGCGGTTCCAGTCGTGAACATGCACCATGGGCGTTGGAAGATTATGGCTTTCGTGCAATTATTGCACCGAGTTTTGCGGATATTTTTTATAATAATTGTTTTAAAAATGGCATTTTACCCATCGTGCAGGATGACAGTGTAATGGACGCATTGTTTGCTTTTGAAGGGGAAATTGACATTAATTTAGACCAACAAACAGTCAACGCCAATGGCAAAACTTATTCATTTGAAGTGGATGCTGAACGCAAACGCCGTTTAATAAATGGCTTAGACGACATTGGTTTAACTTTGCAATACACCGACACCATCAAAGCCTTTGAAAAAAACTATTTTAAACAATACAGCTGGTTATGATTGGCAAACTCACAGGCACGATTTTAGAAAAAAACCCACCCGAACTGCTACTTGAAGTCAATGGCATTGGCTACGAAGTCCTCTGTCCAATGTCAAGTTTCTATGCGATAGGCGACGAGGTCAACATCTCCCTTTACACCCATCTAACCGTAAAAGAAGATTCACACACTTTATACGGTTTCACCTCCAAAGATGAAAAAACCCTATTTAAAGAACTCATCCGAGTCAACGGCGTCGGCCCCAAAGTCGCACTGGCAATTTTATCGCATCTTGATATCGCCTCACTGATGACTGCGGTCGCCAATGAAGACGATATTTTATTAGCAAAAACCCCAGGTATCGGCAAAAAGACCGCTCAAAAACTCATTGTTGAACTCAAAGACCGTTTGGCAAAACTTAATCTGATTAAAGCCAGCAACCAAACAACCACACTTGGAAATAGCAATCCAAACAACAGTCAAGCATTAGCCGCCCTACAATCACTCGGCTTTAAAATCAAAGAAGCAGAAAAAATGATAGCAAGTGTTAGTGACAATTCACTCACTACCGAAGAACTTATTCGTCAAGCACTACAAAATAAATAACCTTTGATGTCGTTTTTTAAAAAATCACACTACAAAAGCACTAATTCTTGTCCATTTTAGCGTGCATAAACAAACAATCATCAGCACTTTTTAGTATTGTTATTTTTCAGATTTTTTAAAAGAGACCTTTGCATAAATATGAATAATCATCAAAACGCCATCTTTCATCAATTTGAAAACTTTTTAAAAACACCCTTAGCCCTGCTAGGAGTGGATTTAAAAGTTTTTATCCAATTAACAAACTCATAGTTAATCAAATACAAACAAGGAAGTAATATCAAAGTCATTACTGTGCCAAACAACAACCCATACCCTAGTGCCAATGCCATAGACTGCAAAAGAAAGTCAGTGCCGCCAATGCCATAAGCTAACGGGATAATACCTGCCAAAGTGGTAAGACTGGTGAGTACTACGGCACGCAGACGGTCTTTTGAGCCTTGAACAATCCATTGATGGACATCTGACACACCCTTCTTTTTCAAGTAATTTAAATGTGAAACCAAGACCAAAGAATCATTCACAATCACACCTACTAACGCCAAAATACCCAAGACAGCAAAGAAACCCAACGACTCTCCGTGCAAGAAAAATGCCCAAATAACGCCAATCACTGAGAATGGAATGGTGCTTAAAATTAATAAGGGTTGCGTGTAAGAATTGAATAACAATACTAGCAATAAGAAAATACCAAAAATTGCCATGACAAAAGCTTGTATAAAGTTTTTCATAGAATCGTTCGTTTCTTTGGCGCTCCCTTCGCTAATAAGACGCACTCCAGGGAAATTACCACTCAAATTTAATTGCTTAAGTGCATCGCGCATCACTACTTTAGTAGTGGTTTTTGCATCTTCAATGCTGGCACTCACCATCGTTGAACGCAGTCCATTGTAATGGTTAAAATTCGGCTCGCCAACGATGGTACGGATACTGGCAAAATTATCAATCGGCACGGCACGACCTTTTTTATTAATAACCTTGATGCTACGAATAAAGTCTTCAGAATGATTATTTTTACCCAGATACACTCTAAAATTTACATCGTTTTTACCTTCACGAATATTCGTCACATCGGTACCCGTAAAGGCTGTGCGTAGATATTGATTGAGCGTGGATTGGTCAATCTCCAATCGTGCCATCATTGAATAATCCAATGCTACTTCAATGCGGTCTTTACCTGGGTCGTCATCACGGTCAATGTTATCCACGCCTTCCATCGCCTCTAAAATCTGTTCTAATTTTGATGCCGCTTTTTTCCTTTGTATATCGCTTTGAGCAATCAAATTAATTTCCACATCCCCGCCCTGTGGCGGCCCTGGACGCTTCACAGAAAAACGCAATTTTTCAACACCTGTGATTTGATTGACACTGGCTTTGAGTTTTTCTAAAATCACTTTGGAATCTGTTTCACGGTCATTAGAAGGTATTAATTCAATGTTAAAAAATGCCTTATGTGTATAATAATTACCTACATCGGTCGTGATTGACACCAAATCTACACCAACAATTTTTGTTACCAAAGTCTCCACTTCCTTCGCTTTATGTTCAGTATTACTAAGTGATGAGCCTACTTTCATCACCAATCTTGCATTGATATTATCAGCACCCACTGCAGGAAATAAAGTGAATTTCATTTGAGTTGTCGCAAATACTAAAGAACCAATCAACAATGCCGTAAACAAGATAACGACTAAGTATCTAATTTTCAACACTTTTGTTAAAATTTTTTCAAACTTTTGCTCAACCTTCTCAAACCAATTATGCTTTTTTTCTTCTACCTTAATAGCTGCCAAATGTGCCGGCAAGGCAATAGACACCTCTAAAAAAGACAGACTGAGTGCAAAAATCACAATCAATGGAATCACATAAATAAACTTACCCATCGTGCTATCCATCATAAACATAGATGAAAATGCCAATATGGTGGTCAAAATGGTTGCAATCACTGGCATAATCACCCGTTTAAAACCGAGTGTCGCCGCCTTATATCGTTCTATCCCTTGCGCTTGATAATAATGCACACTCTCTGCCACAATAATCGAATCATCAACCACAATACCTAGCACCAAAATCATTGCCGCTAACGAAACTAAATTAATGGTTTCCCCCGATGCACCCAACAATGCCACTGAACCTAACAAACTCACTGGCAAGCTAACAGCCACCCAAAATGCAGTCTTAAATGACAAAAATACCCCCAAAATTACCAATACCAATAACAAACCTATTATGCCGTTATTGGTAACAATTTTGAGTCGATTGCGTACATATTTAGATTTATCTGAAGTATAAAAAATCTGCAATTTGTTAGCATATTTCTGATTTATTACACTTATTTTTTCTTTGACTAAATCCACCGTGGTAATCACATCAGCCTGCGTCTGTTTTTTGATGCTCAAAATAAAACCTTTTTTACCATTCACACGGATGATAGATTTTTCTTCCACACTATCCTCGGTAATTGTTGCCACCTCTTTTAGGCGAATAATCGGACCACTAAAACTGGACTTGATAATCACCTCACCCACTTCATCCGCCTTGGTAAATTTAGATAACACAACAATGGTTTTTTCATCTTTATCACTATTGTTATTGCCAACTGTATAACGCTTATTACGCTGCTTAATAGCATTCATCACTTGTGGTAAAGAAAGTTTGTGTAGATAGAGTTTCTGTGGGTCAATTTTGACTTGAATTTCTTTGTCAAGATACCCCTGTTTTTTAACCTCAGACACCCCCTCCACAGTTTCAATTGAAGTAGCAAACTCATCTACAATTTGGCGAAGTTCTGTATAAGACAGTGAATCTCCGGCAATACTCACCCTAAGAATACTTTGCCTAGAAGGCTTAAGGTCAAACACTTCTGGCAAATTCACAACTTCGGTAGGCAAAGACCTAACTCGATTCACCGCATTTCTAATGTCTTGCTTAAGTTCAGAAATATCATCAATATCTTGAGAAAGTTTGACGATAATACTAGAAACACCCGCACGAGACTTAGAGGTGAATTTTTCAATCCCTAAAACATCATTCAGTTCATCTTCAATCAAATTAGTAACATTTTGCTCGACATCTTCAGGTGATGCCCCTGGATAGCCAGTAGTAATCATCATTGTCTCAAAATCTACATTGGGGAATTGGTCTCGTTGGATGCCATTAAGCACTAACAACCCCACCGAAATCACGCTAAGTGTAAAAACTAAAGCTAATTTTTTCTGCTTAACAAAGAAATTTAAAAGATTATCCATAGTTCGTTAGTTGAGACCTTTGCAGTGCGTAGCCTCCCTTGCGGATAAATAGGGATGATTAGCAAAATGACAGATTTTATTAATTTTAGAATTTTTTAAATCCACTCCTAGTAGGGCTAAGAGTGTTTTTAAAAAGTTTTCAAATTGATGAAAGATGGGGTTTTGATGATTATTCATATTTATCCGCAAGGGAGGCTACGCACTGCAAAGGTCTTAGTTATATCAAAAAAAAATTCCAGGATAAACCTAGAATTTTTTTGATTAAGTTTGACTCAAATTGGCTACTTCTCTGCTTTAGGCTTAGAGCGTTTTCTCGCAGTTTCAGTTAACAAACGCTTACGAATACGCGTGTTGTTAGGGGTTACTTCTACCAACTCATCATCATCGATGAATTCTAACGCTTGCTCAAGGTCTAATTTGATAGCAGGGGTTAATGAAACCGCTTCATCTGTACCTGATGCGCGGACATTCGTTAGTTGCTTACCTTTCATCACATTGATTACTAAGTCATTATCGCGTGTGTGAATACCAACAACCATACCTTCGTAAACATCAGTATTGTGTCCAACAAAGAACTTGCCCGATTTTTGTAAGTTGAAAATCGCATAGGCAACTGCTTGACCTTGTCCCATCGAAATCAACGAGCCATTGCTTCGCTGACCAATAATGCCTGCCTTTTGTGGCTTGTATGAATCAAAAGTTGAGTTCATTAAGCCTGTGCCTGTAGTTGCTGTTAAAAATTCAGTTCTAAAACCGATTAAACCACGCGCAGGAATGTTAAAGTCTAATTTAACACGACCGTTACCATCTGGCATCATATTGGTAAGTTCTGCTTTGCGTTCGCCCAATTTCTCCATTACCGTGCCTTGGTGTTGGCTTTCAACATCGACACTTAAGTCTTCAAACGGCTCACAAATCACACCATCAATTTCTTTTAAAATCACTTGCGGACGACCGACTGCCAATTCAAAACCTTCACGGCGCATGGTTTCAATCAAAATAGAAAGGTGCAATTCACCACGACCAGATACGATAAATTCTGATGGGTCGTCTGTATTAGCAACACGCAATGCAACATTGTAAATTAATTCTTTATCTAGGCGATCGCGGATATTGCGTGAAGTAATGTATTTACCGTCTTGACCTGCAAATGGCGAGTCGTTGACACGAAATGCCATGGATACTGTTGGCTCATCAACACTGAGTGCTGGCAATGCTTCTGCACCTTCTACATCGCAAACGGTATCTGAAATAGAAATGCCTTCAATACCGACAATACAGGCAATATTGCCCGCTTCTGCACTGTCAACATCTATCTTGTCAAGACCCATAAAGCCCATCAAATTAGCAATTTTACCTTTGCGTTCTTTGCCATCGGCACCGATAACGACAACCTGCTGATTCTTCTTAATCGTGCCACGGGTGATACGACCAATACCGATTGCACCGACAAATGAAGAATAATCTAAGGCGGTAATTTGCATTTGTAAAGATGCGTTAACATCCACTTCTGGCGCTGCCACTTTTTCAACAATGGTTTCAAACATCGGCGTCATATCACCTGAGCGCACATCATCTTCTAAACTCGCATAACCATTAATACTTGAAGCATAAATAATTGGGAAATCTAATTGCTCATCCGTCGCACCAAGTTGATCGAATAAATCAAATACTTGATCAATAACCCAGTCAGGGCGTGCTGCGTCTTTGTCAATTTTATTGATAACCACAATCGGGTTAAGTCCTTGGTCAAAAGCCTTTTTGGTCACAAAACGCGTTTGTGGCATTGGTCCTTCTTGTGCGTCAACTAACAATAAAACTGAATCTACCATTGACAATACTCGCTCTACTTCACCACCAAAGTCCGCATGTCCTGGGGTGTCAACGATATTAATATGATAATTATTCCATTTAATCGCCGTGTTCTTACTTGAAATTGTGATACCTCGTTCTTTTTCCAAATCATTAGAATCCATCATTCTATCTGAAGACTCAAAGCGGTCATCAAAAGTCTGAGATTGTTCCAAAAGTTTGTCAACTAAAGTAGTTTTTCCGTGGTCAACATGGGCAATAATAGCAATATTTCTGAGTTTGTCATTCATAAGATTGTGATGATAATGAAAAAGGCGTTATTATCCCCTAAACTGCCTATAATATCTAACAATATTAGCATTTAATAATGTAATCAATTATGGCAAAAAATAAAGGCAGTTCTGGGCGTTGGATGAGTGAACATATGAGTGATGAATATGTCAAGCGGGCACAGAAGGAAGGGTATCGTTCAAGAGCGGTTTACAAATTGACAGAGGCTACTGATAAAGATAGGTTTATTAAATCTGGAAATACTGTTTTAGATTTAGGGGCGGCACCAGGGGGATGGAGTCAAGTAGCAATCAAGATGGTGGGTAAAAAAGGTCAGGTGATTGCTAGTGATATTTTGAATATTGAGCCAATTGAGAATGTGGATTTTTTACAGGGTGATTTTACTAAAATTGAAGTTTATGAGAAGTTGCTGATATTAATCAAAGGTGAGAAAGTGGATGTGGTGTTGAGTGATATGGCACCGAATATGAGTGGACAGTTATCGGTAGATATTCCCAAATCTTTGTATTTGTGTGAGTTGGCGTTGGATATGGCAGTTAAAACGCTATCGCCGAATGGGTACTTTTTTATTAAAGTTTTTCAGGGGGCGGGGTTTGATGAGTATGTGAAGGCTTGTCGAGTGGCGTTTGTTAAGGTGGTGATTCGAAAACCCAAGGCATCAAGAGCCCGCTCTAAAGAAGTTTACTTGCTGGCAAATGGGCTAAAATAGTACCTTATGAAATTCTCAGATATTCAAAATTTAATTCAAGACGATATCACCAAAACAGATAAGGTGTTGGTTGAACACCTAAGTTCTGATGTGGCACTAATTAATCAGATGAGTGGTTATATCATTAATGCTGGGGGTAAGCGATTGCGTCCATTGCTCTTGTTACTTTGTGCGCGTGCCACCAATTACCAGGGTACACATCACCATTTAATGGCGGCGGTGATTGAGTTGATTCACACGGCAACCTTATTGCACGATGATGTAGTTGATGAGTCAGAGTTGCGTCGAGGCAAGAATACAGCAAATGAAGTTTGGGGTAATGCTGCCAGTGTTTTGGTTGGTGATTTTCTATATTCTCGTGCTTTTGAAATGATGGTGAAGCCTGAATCAATGCGAATTATGACCATTCTTTCTAAGGCGACAAATGAGATTGCACAAGGGGAGGTTTTGCAATTGCTCAATTGCCAAAATGCAGCGCTCACTGAAGCAGAATATTATCAAGTAATTGAACGCAAAACTGCCGTGTTGTTTCAAGCGGCAACACAAATTGGTGGTATTTTATCGAAGGTTAATGCAGCACAAGAAAAAGCACTGAAAGATTATGGTTTACATCTTGGTAATGCATTTCAGATTATTGATGATGTATTAGATTATCAATCTGATTCAGCGACTATGGGTAAAGAAGTGGGGGATGATTTGAGTGAGGGCAAAATGACTTTACCATTGATTTTTGCCTTAGAAAATACTGCAGGTGCCGACAAACAATTACTTAAAGATGCTATCAACAATGCTGACAACTCCAATATTATGCAAGTCATTGAGATTTTACAATCCATTAAAGCCTTTGATTACACCCGTGAACAAGCACAGAAATCTGCTGATTTGGCAAAACAATCTTTAAGCGTGATTGACGATTCTGACTACAAAAATGCACTCATTGTCCTTTGCGATTTATCTTTACAGAGAAAGTCATAGATGGCTTTATCTGATGAATTAAAAGGTCAAATTCGCGACTCGTTCATATCGCTAAAAAACGACATGGATGGCTTTCAGCCCCGTGGTTCACAGAATAAAATGATTGCCGAAGTCTCCAAGACTTTAACGGGGGAATATCCCGATAGCAACCGAATTTTATGCGTGGAAGCGCCGACAGGGACGGGTAAAACTTTTGCCTATTTACTCAGTGCTATTCCGATTGCCAAAGCCAATAAGAAAAAATTGATTGTTTCCAGTGCCAATGTTGCTTTGCAAGAACAACTATTGTTAAAGGATTTACCCGAAGCACAAAAATATTGCCCAGTAGAATTCCAATATGAATTAGTCAAAGGGCGTTCGCGCTATGTGTGTATTCGCAATTTGATTAATTTGGTGGAAGGCAATACAGGGGAAAACGAAAATTTATTATTTGATGATCCACCTGGTGAGTATCAGATGAAAGAAATGAGTGTATTGTTAGAAGATTATTCTGCCAAAAAATGGAATGGTGAGATTGATGATTTAATGCGTACACCTGACCACAGCGTATGGGGGAAAATTGCCTGTAATCGCTTTACTTGTAATGCGAAAAGTTGTGAATTTTATGATGATTGTGCCTTTTTCAAAGCGCGTAAAAAAATTACACAAGCCGATGTTATTGTTGCCAACCACGATTTAGTATTGGCAGATTTATCCACAGGCAATACAGTATTGCCGAATGTTGATGACTCTATTTTCATTTTTGACGAAGCGCACCATTTAAACTCTAAAGCCCTATCACACTTTTCTATGAATGCTGGCACCGAGTTTATGAAAAATTCTATTCGCCAAGTTAAAGGTGTGAGTGAGCAGATTGCCAAACTCACCGAACAAGAGGTGATTGATATTGACATCAAACAAATGGATGGTTATGTGCAAGATTTAATTCTTCTTTTTAAGGATTTGGCATTTGATGATGAGGTGCATTTATTTGACCAAGGGCAGGTAGATAATGGTATCGCCGAAGTTGCCCAGCATCTCAATACCTTGACAACACAAAATTTGGCTCGCTTTGTGATTTTGAAAGACTCATGGACAGATTATCAACGCATCAAACCTGTTGACAAATCCATATCAGATACTTTAAACAACATCATTGGTGAATGCGAGCAACATATGATTAGCATTCATGAGTTGCTTACTTCATTTTTAGCAACGGATAGTATTGATAAATCCCCTTGTTCGCGTTGGATTAATAAAAACACTGTCAATAAGAAAAGCAACTACACACTCAACAGCGCACAAACTGATATTTCTACCAATCTTGATGCTCTAATTTGGTCAAAAGTTGCGGGTTGCATACTAACCTCTGCCACCCTATCCTCACTCGGTAGTTTTGATAGACTTAATAAACAATTAGGTTTAGTTAAAGCGGAAAATCAATATTTACGCCTACCTTCGCCTTTTAATTTTGAACAAGTTGATTTCATTGTTGCCAAATTCAAAGCCAATCCAACACAAATCTACGAACACACCCAAGAAGTTGCCTTGCAGTTATTGAATCGCATTGATAATAACAAAGGTACTTTGGTTTTATTCGCTTCTAACAAACAAATGCAAATGGTGGCAGATTTGGTGGAAAATAAATTAGAACCAAATTTATTGGTGCAAGGTGAATATTCAAAAAAGTTAATTTTAGAAAAACATACCAATCTACGCAAACAAGGTCAAGGGTCGGTTATTTTTGGACTGGACAGTTTTGCTGAAGGAGTAGATTTAAAAGGTGACAATCTAACCCATGTGGTCATTGTCAAATTACGCTTTAGCGTCCCAAACTCCCCTATTGACAAAACTTTATCAGACTATTTACAGTCTAAAAATCGTAATCCATTTATGGAAATTTCATTGCCTGACGCCTCTCTAAAACTTATTCAGGCTTGTGGTCGCCTAATTCGCACGGAAACTGACACAGGGAAAATCACCATCTTCGACAATCGAATGGTAACAAAATTCTATGGAAAACAACTCCTTAATGCTTTGCCTAACTACAATATTATCATTGAGTAATTTTAACCCTCTAATTGTTTACTCACCCTAAGCTTTCTTGCTTTCTCAACTGCATTTTTAATCAAACCTTGTTTTTCAAAGTCAAGTAATATTTCATCAACAATTAAACTACTTTGATCAACACTCATACCGATAGCAAGGCGTTTATCATAGAGTATTTTTAACATTAAATAATCTAATCCCGTCAATAAATCTAAAACACTTTTATCATTAGCAACCGAAGGTTTTACCCAGTCTGAATCATTAGGTAACCCCATGGCCTGAGTCAATTCCTCTACTACACAAGCAGGTAATAATCCATATTTCACTACATGATCAACTGGAATAATCACAGTTGCTTCTGTCAAAGAATATTTTCTGTGCTTAATAAGTAGGACACAATTTGACTCGGTGGCAAGGTTTTTTACTTTACTGCGGATGTATTTCTTAATTGCCTCATCGTAATACACTCTTTTAGTCAAGATAATTTTAAAATTTACAGCTTGATCACTTTTGGCAATCGATAATGAGGTAATGTCAGACAAGTCTTTAAACTGCTCATCAATCATATTTTCAGCCATTAAAAATGGTTCTGGAAGCTTAAAGTAATCTACTTTATATTTAATATCTTTATTCCAGCGCCTTAACTTACTCAGCTTTTGTTGATATTCATTTTTATAGGCAATTTCAAAGAAGGCTTTTTTGATATAATCTTTAGATTGCCATGGTGCGTCCTGTTCTATCTCAGCACGGACTGTTGTTAGAGAGACAAACAATAAAACAATCAATCTAAATTTAAATAGATTGATTTTATCAGGCATTTATTTTTCGTTAAAAGCACCACCAAAACCACGAGAAATTGGCTTGATGAGGTAGGCAAACAGAGAACGCTTACCAATTTTAATATCAATGGTACCTGACATACCTAGTTTTGGCTTAATGAGTTTGGATTTTTCATTATCCTCATGCTCTGGACCTTCAATTTTAATATTAACTTGATAAAAACTCATTTCTCTACCATCGGGACCCTTATCCAATAAGGTGTCCGAACTGATGTAAGTAACCACACCCTTTAAACCACCAAAAATTGTATAATCAAATGCATCCAATTTTAAGGTTGTTAGCATACCAAGTTTTAATCGTCCAATATCCATTGGTTTGATTCGTGCCTCCAAAACAACACCACCTTGAGAAGGGGATATTTCCATTAATTGCTCACCTGAACGCAAAACGCCGCCTACTGTAGTTACTTTTAAATCTTTAACTACACCATTTACAGGAGAATGAATACGGGTGTACTCTAAAACACTTTGTTGTTTTTTTAATTTATATAAAACACCTGCCAATTCACCTTCTAATTTTTTAACTTCGGTACTGGCTCTTTCATAAAATTTATTTTCAGTATCGGTAATTTTGCGTTCAATATCTAACACCTTGCGCCTAGCATTTAACACTTCTAGTTGACTAACATCACCACTTTTTTCTAATTTTTTGGTAATTTCCCATTCTTTAGTATTGAGTTCGAGATTTTCCTGCAATATTGACACTTCTTGCTTTAATGAGCGTACTTGTTGATTGTACAGTGCTGTTTGTGCACGAATAAAATCAGGGTATTTTTTCGACAACTTATTAAATACTAATGGTTGATTTAACAGGATGGCTGTTGACCTTGAAAGCCCTGATTTTAAATGTGCTGCTTGAGATTCAACTTCATTATAACCTGCCTCTGCACGGTCTTTTTCCAGTGTTGCCAGTAATTGTCCTTGCTTAACGACCTCACCTTCTTGAACCAAGAGCTTAGATAGAACACCACCATCTGCTACTTGAATCACTTGATTGCTGCCATTGGCTACAACTTTGCCTTGAGAGCGCACGGTTTCATCAATATCAAAGACAACTGCCCAAGTAATAAAAAGTACCAGACCACCGAGAAGTACATACACGATTGAGAATGTGTGTTCAATTTTTAATAATACAGTTTCTAACTTCATGAATTTGCCTTTTGTACTTGCACTTGTGATTGCCCTTCTGGCTGCCCTTCTTTTGAATGTGATTGTTTTTGTGGCTTCTTACCAGAAAGTTGTGCAATCACCTCACCCTTCGGACCATCTAATGCAACTTGCCTCTTGTTAATAACAATTAAACGATCTACCAACTCTATCAACTCCATCTTATGAGTTACCAATACTAAAGTATCTTCAGGTTTGATAACTTTCTTAAACATATTAATTAATAAAGCTTCTAAATTCCTATCTACTGATGCAGTTGGTTCATCTAATAACCATATTTTTGGCTCACGCAATACCACACGAGTTAGATTAAGCAATTGTTTTTGTCCACCAGACAAGCCAAGACCGCCTTCAAATATTTCATGCTCTAAACCTTTTTCACTGACGGAAATGACACTGTCTAGCAATCCTGTCATTTTACAAACTTCTAAAATTTTTTCATCGCCCGGGTCCACCAAACCAAGAATTAAGTTTTCTCTCACTGTACCCTTAAATAAACGCCCTTCTTGCTGTAAAAAGCCAATATTTTCAGCTAAAATTGGCTTGGAGATGTGTGCCAAGTCGATATCGTTCATCATTACTCTACCTATATTTGGTTTATACATACCACTCAATATACGCAATAATGAAGTTTTTCCAGAACCAATTGGACCTAAAACAGCGATTTTTTCCCCAGGGTTAATATGAATTTCTGGCATTACCAATGCTACATTTGCACCGTAATTCATCTGGGTTTTGTCTTCAATTAAATAATTAATTTTTAAATTCTCTGGCACGATAGGCTGATCAATACCATCATGGTCACATTTCAACTCCCAAATAACATCAATAGAACGAATGGCCGCTTTAGTGTTTGCCCATTGCACCAATTGTGCTGGAATTTGAGCCACAGGTGCCAAAATTCGCCCTGATAAAATAGAGCAAGCAATTAATCCACCCATTGTAAGCCCACCACCACCAATCATCATCGCACCAGATGCCACCATAATTATAAATGAAGACTGTTGAAAAAGTGCTACCATATATTGGGATTGGTCAGTCATGCGCTTCATTTCTAAATCGTAATCACGCCCCTCATCTGTAATGCTCATCCAGTTAGATAGCATGCGCCAACCACCCTGACCTGATTTAATGGTTTCCGCCCCTTCTACTGACTCTACCAACATACCTACTTTCAGATTGACTGATTCATTAATATTGTCTGCTAAATTTTCAATCTTTTTATGAAAATACAAGCCCGTTGCGGTGGCAACCACAAAAAATACTACTGGCACCAAGGCTAACTTACCCGCAATAACAACAATCAAGGCAATATAAAACAAAACAAACGGCACATCAACCACTAAATAAGTCGTGATAGCCGATAAGAACGCACGAACTGATTCATAGCCACGCATCTGCGACGCTAAACTACCAACACTTTTAGGTAATTGATCCATACGCAACGATAAAAAGCGCTTGTACACATCCCTGGACAAGCGTCTATCAATATTTTCAATCAGCTTTTCGTATAAACCTGCACGCACCAATTTGGAAATAAAATCCAAAAGCGTTAATGTGAGTACGCCAATTGTTAATACCATCAAGGTTTGAGATGCACCTGTTGGCACCACCCTGTCATAAACTTGCATTGAATAAAAAGCACTAGCTACAGCAATAATGTTGATAAACACACCCGCTAAAGAGGCATCAATCAACCATTTTTTATGGATAATAATTTCGCTTTTAACCATTTGAAAAATCCGACTTTTGCCAACATCAAGTTTTTTCTTCATCTTCAGAGAAAAAACTTCATATTCCTCTAAATCTTCAATAATTAATTCCAACCAAGTATGTTGTTCCCCTGAAAACCACTCACCTATCCATTCGCCTTTGGCGTTATGACTTTTAAGCACGCCCCAACCTTGACTTTTGTCAAAAATAAGCAAAGGCAACAAAGAAGGATCTTTGAGTTTTTTTAAACACTTAGGAGAAGAAAGCAATAAGCCCAAACAAATGTCTTTCAGCATAACCAGTTTATCAACTGATTCATCGTATCCATCTTCTACAACTTGCTTCAATTCTACACCATCAACACGGGTACGCTGAAGTTGTGATAAGCGTTGCAAACTAATAAGTAAACTATTTTTCATTAAGGTATATTATTTTATAAGGTATATTATTTTATATGGGTTTAGGCTGCTTCTATAGTCTAATACTTAGATATAATATCTACCGCATCAACACTATTACGCAATGATGTTGCGTAATTATTATTATTTAGGAATTTAGCCTGGTAGAGTTTACCACCCAATTCCATACTAACGCCAACAACAGACAATGATTTTCTAGTTGTATCAAATTCCAATGTAGGGAGGACCTTAGCAGTGTTTATTTTGAAATCTTTAGCGTCCTCAAGTGGCACATCTACAACAACTGATCGATGGAAATTGCTTTTATTAGACAATAATTCAGCAAACATTTGCTGTTTATCTGCATCATAAATCGCATTAACTAAATAAGGTGTACCCAATACATTGGCAATATTTTGAATGACAAAATCAAGATAAGTATCTAGACTATCTTGCTCTTTTTTTTGCACTTCTTGTTTAATTTTTACACTATAATCATTCAATGCTTGATTGTAAGTCGCCAATTGCCTCTGATATTTTTTCTCCGCCATATCATCTTTATCTACAGCCTCCTGTTGTGCTAGCGCTACTCTTTGGTTAAAACTTTTTTTGGTTTCAAACTCTGCCTTGACTAAAGATACTATAGTTGATTTATTCTTGAGTAAAGCAGGTGGGGTTAATATAAACGCACCAAGTTCTGTACCTCTATTCAACCATTTATCTAACTTTTGATTGGCATTATCAACAATATAAACCAAGGGTTGGTCAATTTTTTGCAATAAGTCGTTCGCCTCAATTGACTGATTATTGGCGTTATAACTCTTTAAATAATCAACTGCACTGCTCATATCTCCGTAGTTATACAAGCACAGTGCATATTCGTAATCAACATAATATTCTTGCATACATTGTTTTGCCTGAGGTGTTAACCTAGCATATTGAAAATTTGGCTT
>FPHY01000161.1_pt1 | contig 15810 bp, 20 predicted proteins | sample 1057291 | NCBI WGS metagenome assembly FPHY01 (sample SAMEA4473301, study PRJEB15554) | hydrothermal vent metagenome | biome: marine basaltic hydrothermal vent biome; feature: marine hydrothermal vent; material: water | place: Pacific Ocean | collected 2011-06-14/2011-07-23 | depth 1705 m | reverse complement strand
TGGGTGTGAGTTTAAGGGTTTGAGTTTTTATTTTTTAGCTTTTTGAAACATTCTTTTTAATACCCCCTTGAGGGGTAAAAACTCAAACCCTTAAAATGACTATTGTGCGTGGTTTAAGAATTATTGATTCAAATATTTAAATTGGGATAATGTGGTGATACTGATACATACTAGCATGCATTTTTAAATTTAAAAATAAAAAAACCCTTTAAAATACTTATTTCAAAGGGTTTTTTTGTATAATAATGGCGGAGAGTGAGGGATTCGAACCCTCGATAGGGGATAAACCCTATACGCCCTTAGCAGGGGCGCGCCTTCAGCCAACTCGGCCAACTCTCCATAAAAAAACATATTATACTGTAAGAGACCTTTGCATAAATATGAATAATCATCAAAAATCTATTTTTTACCCCTCAAGGGGGCACTATAAAGAAGCACCAACTTGGCAATTTTTTAAACCCTGCCTTAGCCCTGCTAGGGTTAGGCTCAAGAAAATCACCAAGTTGGCAAAAACTAAATTTTGCTAATCATCCTTATTTATGCAAAGGTCTTAAAATAAAGGTCAATTTCGACTGGGTCGCGATTTTGTCGGTGCTTAGGCAAACCTTCGATGTCTCATTTTTCTAATTCATCGACAACTGGATTGCTTGCATAGACGGAAAAAGACAAGAGAAATAAAGTTAACAAGTGCATTTTTCCCTTAAGAGAACCAACGATACATACCTAAGGCATTAACACAAATAAAAACAGCGTTGAGTAAGACCAATGATTTGTCCTTGTTTTTAAGCCCTTGGATAACCCAACTAATGGCAGAAATCATAAAGAAAATATAGCCAAATTTTGAGTATTCAAAATTAAGTGCCACTAGTAAACCGCCAGTGATACCCGTTATTGTGCCAAGCCAGCCCCAGTTATTCATAGGTCTCGAAATCATGGGTGACAGTGGCAGTTTTGCTGAGCATAATAGAGGCAGAACAATATTTATCGGCTGATAAACTGATGGATTTTTCAATTTTTTTATGGTTTAAATTATTACCTTCAACGATAAAATGCAGGTGGATATTAGTAAAAACCTTTGGATGTTCATCGGCACGCTCGGCACTGATTTCTACACGGCAATCATGTACTTCTTCACGCATTTTTTTCAGTGTAGAAATTACATCAACCGTGGTACAACCTCCCATCCCGAGCAACAACATTTCCATTGGGCGAATGCCTAAATTTTTACCACCCGATTCTTTTGGACCATCCATGACAATAGCATGACCACTGGCAGATTCACCAACCATTGTCATGCCGTCAATCCATCTGACTGTATTCATTTGAACATCTCCTGTAATGCAGTTCCTGGATTTTTCTGACGCATAAATGCCTCGCCGACCAAGAAACTGTAAATATCATTTTTGCGCATAAAGGCAACATCTTCCGCAGTCAAAATACCACTTTCGGTAATAATTAAGGTGTTTTCTGGCACCTCTTTCATTAACTCAATCGTGGTATTCAAAGACACACCAAAAGTGCGTAAATTGCGATTATTAATACCAATCATCGGCAAGCGTAATTGCAGTGTTCGGTGTAATTCTTCCTTGTTATGTACCTCAACCAACACATCCATATTGATGGCAATCGCACGCATTGCAAGGTCTTCCATTTGCTCATCACTCAAACAAGCGGCGATGAGCAAGATGCAATCAGCACCGAGCGTTCTGGATTCGTAAACTTGATATGGGTCAATGATAAATTCTTTGCGTAAAACGGGAATTGACACAGCCTTACGCACATCGCTCAAATATTGGTCATTACCTTGAAAAAAATCTTTGTCCGTGAGCACTGATAAACACGCTGCACCCGCTTGTTGATAACTTTTTGCAATTTCAACTGGGTTAAAATCTTCACGCAACACCCCTTTTGAAGGCGATGCTTTTTTGATTTCTGCGATAACGGCATTTTGTTTTAAGTCTGCTTTATCTTTCAGTGCTTGGTAAAAGTCTTGTGTATCACGGTCTTTATAAGCAGCATCAAGCATTTTCTGCACAGAAATCACTTCTTTACGAGTGGCAATCTCTTCCTCTTTGCGTGCGATAATTTTTTTTAGAATATCAGGTGTATTTGTCATAGTGAGCATTTTAAACGAATATAATTGATGCTGAGTTTTTATAACAAACAATAATATGAAACTATTAGATTTTGAAATCGGTCTTGAATATCCATTTTTCCTTATTGCAGGTCCCTGTGTAATTGAATCCGAAGCATTAGCGATGGAAACCGCTGCTTACTTGAAGCGGGTTACTGATGAATTAGGCATCAATTTTATTTATAAATCGTCTTATGATAAGGCAAATCGCACCAGTACCAATAGTTTTAGGGGTTTAGGCATTGAAGAAGGTTTGCGTATTTTGCAAAAAGTTAAAGACGAAATTGGCTGTCCAGTTCTAACTGATGTCCACGAGGACACCCCATTAGATGAAATAGCTAGCGTGGTTGATATGATGCAAACCCCCGCCTTTTTAGTGCGACAAACCAACTTCATTCAAAATGTTTGCAAGCAGGGTATTCCCGTCAATATCAAAAAAGGTCAGTTTCAAGCCCCGTGGGATATGCAAAATGTGGTTGATAAAGCCTTTGAAACTGGCAATGAAAAAATCACCATTTGCGACCGTGGCACCTCATTTGGCTACAATACTTTGATTTCTGATATGCGTGGTTTATCCAGTATGCGTTCAACGGGTCGACCGATTGTTTTTGATGCTACTCACTCCGTGCAACAACCAGGTGGGCAAGGTGGTACATCAGGCGGACAAAGAGAAATGGTGCCAGTTGTTGCTAGGGCGGCGGCAGGTGTTGGTGTCTCAGGGTTTTTTATGGAAACACATCCAAATCCTAACGAAGCACTCAGTGATGGACCAAATATGGTGCCAATTAATAAGATGCCTGAAATGTTGAAAGCCTTGCAAGATATTGACCATATCACCAAGAAAAATGGATTCTTAGAAGAGCAACTTTAAAGTACCCTATGCTTGATAAACATCAAATCCTACAAAATACCTTCGGATTTGATGAATTTCGTCCATTGCAAGAGGTTGTTGTTGACAAAATTCTTAATCGTGAAGATGTTTTATTAATCCTGCCGACAGGAGGTGGTAAATCGCTGTGTTATCAATTACCAGGTTTGCTAATGGATGGGGTTGTGGTGGTGGTTTCGCCTTTATTGGCGTTGATGCAAGACCAAGTGCATGGCTTGACGGCAAAGGGTATTCGGGCGGTGATGATGTCATCATTGCAAAGTTATGAAGAAAATAATCAGGCGGAGATTGGCTTACAAAATGGTGAGATAAAATTTGTTTTTGTTGCACCTGAACGATTGCAAAATGAATATTTTTTAGAGTTTTTAAGCAGTCTTGATATTGCTTTTTTTGCGGTTGATGAAGCACATTGTGTGAGCGAATGGGGGCATGAATTTCGAGCGGATTATCGTCAATTGGGGTTGTTGAAAACCCATTTTCCAGAAATTGGCGTTGCTGGATTTACGGCGACGGCGACTACGCAAGTGGAAAAAGACATCGTTCATCAGTTACAATTCAAAGACAAAAATAATATTATTCGAGGTAAAGTTTTCCGAGATAATTTGTTCATCAATGTCAAACCCCGACAAGGAAATGGGCATTCGCAATTAATGGATTTTTTGCAAATGCATCAAAATGAGCAGGGCATTATTTACACGCTTTCACGCAAAAATACCGAATCTCTGAGTGCTTTTTTAAAGGAACAAGGTTTAAAAGCGCGTGCCTACCACGCAGGTTTATCAACCGAAGAACGCCATCAGGCGTTTAACGAATTTGTGAATGATGATATTGATATTATGGTTGCCACTATCGCATTTGGGATGGGAATTGACAAAAGCAACATTCGTTTTGTGGTGCATATGTCAATTCCAAAAACCATGGAAGCTTACTATCAAGAAATGGGCAGAGCAGGGCGTGATGGTTTACCAAGTGAAGTTTTATTGCTTTATTCAACAGGTGATTTGGGTTTATTAGGACGATTTATTGCTGATATTGAGAATGAAGATTATCGCAATTTGGCTTATCATAAACTCAATTTAATTAAAAAATATGCGTTTTCTGAAGGGTGTCGGCATCAGGCATTGAGTCATTATTTTGACGATGAAATGCCAAAATGTGAAACCCAGTGTGACAATTGCCTAAATCCAGATGTTGAACGCAGCGATATTAGTGAGCAGGCAAAAATGTTTTTATCAACGGTTTATCGCACTGATCAGAGTTTCGGGCAAGGACATATTGTTGATGTTTTATTAGGCTCAAAAAATCAAAAAGTGTTAAATAATGCACATCAGAATTTATCCGTTTATGGCATCGGTAGTGCGACTAATAGAGTTATATGGAAAATTATTGGCGACCGTTTATTAGAAATAGATGCTTTAATAATAGGCGAGTTTAAGGTTTTAAAATTAACTGATTTTGCCATGGAAATTATGAAATCTAAGCAGACAGTTGACATTCGTGCAAGTAATTTACAAACGCAAAGTAAGGCGTTAAAACCTAAGAAAATTGCAAAACAAGAATATGAAGTTGATGAAGAAATTTTCGAGAAATTAAGAGCATTAAGGGCAGAAATTGCCAGAGAAGAAGCGATGCCAGCCTACATTATTTTTGACAATAAAACGCTGACTGAAATGGCACACTTTTTACCAAATAACGAGGCAAGTTTATTGCAAATCAACGGTGTTGGACAAATCAAAATTGAAAAATATGGTGAGCGTTTTTTAGAATTATTAGCGACATTGAGAACAGAAGATTTTGAAGAACCTATATACAATTCTGTGCAAAAGCCCGTTGTTGAAATCAAGCCAGTCAAAAAATTACACGCCACTTATCAAGCTACTTTGGCACTCATTGAGCAAAATATTTCTATCGAAGAAATGTGCCAACAACGCGAATTAGCACTCTCGACAATTTTGGCTCATATCAACAAGTTAGCCGAAGAAGGTAAAATTGAACATACAAAAAGGCAACAATTTTTCGACACAGTTGTCATGGATGAAAAAGTCAAAAATTGGATTTTGCAAGGCATTGAACAGTTGGGTTCTGTCGATGAAGTGCATCATCAGCTATCAATTTTTAAACAACTCAATCAAATCCAATGAAAATTAAAACGCTATCATTTTTACTATTTTTCCCTTGCTTGGTTTTTGCAGGAAAACCCGATTTATTCCTACTCAAAACCTATGATGAAAAACTAGATGTTAGTGGTTGGGTAATGAGTGAAAAGTTGGATGGTATTAGAGGATTTTGGGATGGGAAAAAGTTAATTAGCCGAGGTGGATTGATTTTAAATCCACCAAAAACTTGGACCCTAGGTTTTCCAAATTTTGCCATTGATGGCGAGCTTTGGACAAAACGCAGTAACTTTGAAGAAGTTTCATCAATTATTCGACGCAAAATCCCTGATAATCGTTGGCAAAATGTGAGTTTTAATATTTTTGAAGTGCCAAATCAACAAGGTGGAATCTTGCAACGCTTGAAAGTTTTGCAAGATTATTTGCGACAACAACCAAGTAAAACCATAAAAATTATCAAGCAAATACCCGTTAAATCTAAACAACATCTAAACACTTTCTTAAATAAAATAATCAAGAAAAAAGGCGAGGGAATCGTCGTTCGTAATCCAAAAACCCTTTACCAAACAGGTCGTTTATCCAGTGCTTTAAAAGTTAAAAAATTCCAAGATGATGAATGTATCGTCCTTGAAATACTCAAAGGCACGGGTAAATACACAAATAAAATGGGTTCGCTAAAATGCAAAACTAAAACAGGGGAAATCCTTAAAGTTGGCACAGGTTTTACCGACGCACAACGCCAAAATCCACCCGCAATCGGTAGTGAAATTACTTTCAAATATTACGGACTGACTAAGAATAAAAAATATAAATACCCTGTATTTTTGAAAATCAAACCAAAGTTGACCAATTAGGGTCAAGGTTTTCTCACTCCCAAGCTCCTGCTTAAGAGTGTTAGTGCTGGGTTAAACTTTTGCTAAGGTATGCATTCCCAAGTGGAACTTGGGAACGAGGTAAAAAAATAATTAGGGTTAGAGTAAAATAATTAGGGTCAGAGTGTTATTCTATGTTATTAACCCTAAAAGGATGACTACTTATAAAACAATTGGTAGGCATGAGCTTAATCACCCTGATATTTAAAAAAAATTAGTGATTTAAATAGAGTAAAGAAAGATGAAAAAAAATAATCATTGGGATTCAATATTTTCAAATGCCGAAGACTCGTCGCTTGGTTGGTATGAAAAAGACCTTACTAAAACATTTACTTTATTAAACAAAATTGAGCGATGGGAAAAGTCCACAGTTTTTGTATCAGGTGCGGGCACTTCTTTCTTAATTGATACTTTACTATCTAAAAAAATAGCATTAATCGTTAATGATATAAGTATAGAGGCGATCAATAAAGTAAAGGCGAGACTAGGCACTCCTGAAAAAAAAATAGATTGGCTTTGCCAAGATATTTCTCAGCCTTTTCATAAAAAAATAGCAACAGTAGATATTTGGTTAGATAGGGCTGTTTTACATTTTTTAATCGAAGAGAAAAAAATCGAAGGATATTTTGAAAATTTAAAAAAACATTTAGCTCCTAATGGTTATGCGATTTTTGCTGAATTTTCAAAAACAGGTGCGACAAAATGCGCAGGTTTACCCATACATCAATATGATAAGGAAGAGTTATCAAAAAGATTAGGAAAAACATTCAAACTAATTTCCCATTTTGGGCATATTTATATTACTCCTCGCGGTGATAAAAAACCTTATATTTATACACTATACCAAAGAATTAGTAATAAATAATTAGGGTTAGAGAGTGATTAAAAAATGTTTAAACCACAAAAAAACAAGGGGGTGCTTGCATACATCCCCAAGTGGAGCTTGGGAACGAGGTAAATCATCCATAAAGCTTCATCAAGAATGACTTTTGCAATGGTGCAGTGCGTGAATAAAAAGTACAAATATCCAGTGCTTTTGAAGAATCAAACCAAAGTTGACCAATTAGACCAATTTTGGTATACTTTGACCAATTTTTTTAGAGGGTAAACTTATGTTAATAAATATATCCGAAGCAAAAAACCAATTTATCCAGTCTCATTAATCGTGCGTACCAAGGTGAAGAAATTACGATTACCAGGCATAATTTACCGATGGTAGATTTAGTCGTTCATAAGCCAAAAAAGTCAGGTTAAAATTGGGATTTATGAAGGGACAGGTGTTTGAAGTAGATGGTTATGACTTGTTAGAAGAAGACGAGGAAATCATCGAAATGTTTGAAAGTAGCAAAATTTTTCCCGAAGAATGAATATTTTAATTGATACCCATATTTTTTTATGGGCAACTTCATTAGACCCAAGATTAAAGCAAAAACATATTGATTTATTAAAATCAGGTGAGCATAATTTTTATATGAGTGCAGTTAGTGTTGCGGAAATTATGATTAAAATTAACATAGGTAAGTTTGCTTTTGACAGGGATATTGAGGCAGTTATTAAACAAATGAGGGTCAAAATTTTAGAGTTGGAAATGACAGATGTTTTGGCGTTGCAAACAATGCGACGACATCATAATGACCCATTTGACAGAATGTTAATCTCGCAAAGTATTAATCGTGAGTTTCCAATATTGACTTATGATAAAAAGTTTCCAGTGTATGATTGTAAATTAATTTAAGGATAAAAAATGATAAAAATAGCGGTAACCGGTGCATCAGGGCGTATGGGGCAGACCATTATTGAAGCCATTAACCAAAATCAGGGCGTGGAATTGGGTGTAGCTTTTGATAAAGGCGATGATTTGAACAGTGCATTGGATAAATTTGATGTGTTGATTGATTTTACTCGTCCTACTGCCACACTTAAATATTTAGAAATTTGTGAGCGTGTGGGTAAAAAAATGGTAATTGGTACCACAGGTTTTAACGATGAAGAATTGGCCCAACTTGAGGGTTTTGCAAAAACTATGCCTGTTGTTTTTGCACCTAATATGAGCGTAGGCGTTAATCTTTCATTGAAATTATTAGAGTTGGCAGCACGCGTAATTGGCGAGGATTCGGACATTGAAATCGTTGAAGCACACCATCGCCATAAAGTCGATGCACCCTCAGGCACAGCCTTGAAAATGGGCGAAGTAGTGGCAAATGCACTCGGTAGAGATTTATCCAAATGCGCCGTCTATGGGCGAGAAGGCATTGAAAAACCCCGTGACAAAGAGACAATTGGCTTTTCCACCATTCGTGGAGGCGATGTTGTGGGCGAACATACGGTGAGTTTTTTTATGGAAGGCGAACGCCTTGAAATCACCCACAAAGCCTCATCAAGAATGACTTTTGCAAATGGTGCAGTGCGTGCAGCGACATGGTTACAAGGTAATTCGGCAGGATTATATTCAATGCAAGATGTTTTGGAAATTAACTAATATGCAGTCACATAAAACACCGTTAATTTTATTGGTAATTTACACGCTTTTATTTGCCTCATTGGCAATTAGCCCTTATGACAGAGCCACTTGGTGGGTAGAAAATATCCCAATTTGGATTGTTGTTGGTATTTTATTGTTAACTTACATTCGCTTTAAGTTTTCAAATTTTGCTTATACATTAATGACTTTATTTTTGTGCTATCACACCATTGGTGGGCATTTTACTTTTGAATTGGTACCTTTTGACTGGGGAAATGATTTGTTATCAAAATTAGAATTTGACTTTATCCTTTCCGATGGGCGTAATAATTTTGACCGTCTGGGGCATTTTATGGTCGGTGTTTTTTCATATGCCATTGTTGAAATAAGTTTGCGTAAAAACTGGGTAAATAATCGCCTGATAGCATGGTTATTTGCCGTGTTTGCCTTAGGCTTTTGGGCGGCAAGTTATGAAATCATTGAGATGGTTTATGCAGTGTTAGAGGGCGGTGAATCAGGTGCAGCCTTTTTGGGTTCACAAGGTGATATTTGGGATGCACAAAAAGATATGTTGCTTAATATAGTGGGTGGCTGTGTGTTTGGATTGTTAGCGTTGCTTAATCAACAAAATTGGAAGGATTAAGAATTATGGGTACCCCTAACAACCTAAAATATTCATCAAAAAGCGATTTTTCATTTTTTAATAAATTTAAAGAGACCTTTGTATAAAGAGACCTTTGCATAAATATGAATAATCATCAAAACACCATCTTTCATCAATTTGAAAACTTTTTAAAAACACCCTTAACTCTGCTAGGAGTGGATTTAAAAAATTTCCAAATTAATAAAATCTGTCATTTTGCTAATCATCCCTATTTATGCAAAGGTCTCATAAAATATGAATAATCATCAAAAATCCATCTTTTTGCTAAACATCTTAAGCTATTAGGAGTGTCCTTATGTTATACGCCATCATTTCACAAGATATTGAAAATTCACTTGAAAAACGCCTGTCAGTGCGTCCTGCACACATAGAGCGATTAACGATTTTAAAAAACGAAGGGCGTTTGATTTTGGCAGGACCTCATCCTGCGATTGATAATAATGAGCCGGGCGAAGCAGGTTTTACCGGTTCATTAGTGGTCGCAGAATTTGACTGTCTTGCGCACGCACAAACTTGGGCAGATGCAGATCCCTATTTAGCATCGGGTGCTTACGCAAGTGTTGTTGTAAAACCTTTTAAGAAAGTATTGCCATAAAGCATTCCATTAGAAAATAAATCTAAGAGCGCAAGGGAGGTATTAATTCCATGGTCAAAAAAATTCAACATCAACAGAGCTGTTGCTAAAAAATGGCGTTAATTCAGGCAGAATGGCACATCTTATTTGGATAGTGATTTAGTAATTGCCTTTTTAAAGATTGGCGAAAAAATATATAGCAATGGAAAGCCGACCAACCAAGCAGCACCAAAACTAAATAGCCACTTGTTAATGGTTTGCTCTGTCCAACCAATATTTAGATAAGTTACAAAAAACGACATAATGCCAATCATAAATAACGACATCACAAGACTAACTCTCAAGTGTATTTTCTTTTCCATGCTAAGTTCCTTTTTCTTTAATTTTTCCAGAAATAGAAAAGTCCATTTCTTTAGTTACAGAGTTTAAATGATAATAATGCAGGGCTTTTTGCTTGCGTTGTTTTTGTTGAACGACGCAACCGACGACTTCAAATTCGCCTTTGAGTTCGATTTCATCGTGTTGCGTGTTGAGTGGGACTAAAAATTTACTGGCACCGCGTTCGATGTATTGACGGAAATACAGTTCGCCATCGTAACGCACGACAGTATAGGCACGAAGGTGGAGTTTCATGCCTGGGTCGATAATTAAAATACAATTTTCGCTAAATTCAGGCTCCATATAGCTGCCTAAATTTTGTAGAGCAAAGGGTTCTGAGTTGGTGCTACAACTGCTTTCTAGCATTTCTTGTGGGGTGCTTATGTCTGACATAATGGGCAATAAAACGAAGACCGTTGATTTTGAATAATACGAGTTATTTTACAGTTACATTGGGTGCAATTTTCGTTTTCACGCCCATACACAGATAAAGTTTGTGCAAAATAGCCAGGTTGCCCATCCACAGCAGAGAAATCTTGCAAGGTTGTACCACCCGCTTTGATGGCTTGGGCGAGAATATCTTTGATACATTGGGTTAAGATTATGTAGCGTTTTTTGCTGACATTACTGGCTTTGCATTCTGGGTTGATGCCAGCATGGAAGAGACTTTCGCAGGCGTAGATGTTGCCGACACCGACGACGATTTTGCTGTCCATAATGAAGGCTTTGATGTTTTGCTGTTTTTTGCGAGACTTATTATATAAGAAGCTTTCATCAAATAATTCTTCTAATGGCTCGACACCTAAATTGTCTAATAATGGGTGAGCATTGTCAGTGGAAAACAGTACCGCACCGAATCGGCGGGGGTCGTTGAGACGCATAGATTTTCCGTTGGTGAATGACAATGCAAAATGGTCATGTTTTTTTAAAGGGGTATTACTGTCCACGACTTTAATTGAACCACTCATGCCGAGATGGATAATTAGGGTGCCAGCTTCAAATTTGATGAGTAAGTATTTGCCACGCCTATCAATGGAATTTACCGTTTGATTAGCAAGAGTGATTGGCAAATGTTTAGGGATGTCCCAACGCAAATTTTTTCTATACAAATGTGCTTTTTCAACAGTTTGCTTGATAATTAAGGGGGCAAGTCCGCGTTTAGTGGTTTCAACTTCAGGTAATTCAGGCATGTAAATATTTTTATGTATAATTTCAACGATATTTTAAGGTGTATTAACAAATGAAAGAAATGATTTTTAGTGGTTTATTAGTGCTGATTTCACTCGTGGTAATTGTTTTATTATCACGCCCCGTCTTGCGCAATAATGAAAAATGGCAGGCAATGCTGACGCCATTGTCGTCAATTGTTGGCAGTGGTTTTTTAATTATGGCGCCGTTGTTGGCGAGTATTGTCGGTAAATTATCGCCGCTTGCTGTGTTTGGAATCGTGTTGTTAGCTTATGGCATCGGGCATGTGATTCGATTTAATATACGCCATGTTGAGCCACGAATTGCTGATGGCACACTTTCAAAAACAACCAAAGAAATTGAATACATTGGTAATATCGTTTTGGTATTGGCATATATGGTTGCTGTTGCGTTTTATTTGTCTTTGCTCTCGTCCTTTGCTTTGAATTATTTAGGTATTTCTAATCTTGTTTATGAGCGATGGATGACGACTGCCATTATTATTTTTATCGCAGTAGTTGGCTATATTAAGGGTTTGGGTGGTTTAGAAAAGCTGGAGTCGCTGTCAATGACGGTGCAATTGGCAATCGTTGTCGCGTTGCTGACTGGCTTGGGTGTGTTTGGGATGAATTTTATTGCATCGGGCGAAACGCTCGAATTTGTCTATCAACAAAGACCAATTTCTACACAAATACAAATGTTAGCAGGTGCGTTATTAGTGGTGCAAGGTTTTGAAACATCACGATTTATTGGTGAAAAATATTCTGCAGATGTCCGTGTGAGCAGTATGCGCAACGCACAAATTATTTCGGGCATACTTTATGTGGTTTCAGTGATTTTATTTATGCCTATTGTGCAAAATATTGACTTAATGAATGTGGAGTTAGCTGACATTATTGAAGCCACAGGATCGGCGGCGTTAATATTGCCATTGATGCTAATGGTGGCAGCGGTGATGAGTCAATTTAGTGCAGCAATTGCTGATACAGGGGGTGCGGGCGGACTTTTAAACGAAAATAGCAATAAGCGTTTGTCTACTAAAATGGCTTATGTCGGCGTTTCAATATGTGCAATTTTGTTGGTTTGGAGTGTGAATTTAATGGAAATAATTGCCTTGGCTTCTAAAGCATTTGCAACTTATTATTTATCGCAAACCCTGTTGGCATTGTATTATTGCAGGAAAGATTGTCCAGTTAACGCGCGATTAACACGAGTGAATAAAGTTCTTTATGTGGTTATTTCGATTGTCTTGCTTTATGTGATTTTCTTTGCAATACCGGCAGAATGAGATATTTGTATAAATATGAATAATCATCAAAAATCCATTTTTTACCCATCAAGAGGGCATTATAAAGAGTGCTGCCTTGGCAATTTTTAAACCTTGTCTTGGTCCTGTTAGGACTGAATTTTGCTAATCATCCCTGTTTATAAAGGGGTCTTAGAATAAAATTAGCCGTAAACTAATCAATAACCTATTATAATTGTCAACTTTATAATAACGGAGAGAAAAATGGGTTTCATTAATTCAGTAAAAGGAAAAATCCTTTTAGGTTTTATTTTGTCGGCGATTGTTTATGTTGTTTTTAGAGGGGGTGCAGACAGCGTAAATATGACGCATTATGGCATGACAGTTTGGCTGCATGTATTAGCAGGTGTTGTTTGGATTGGCTTGCTCTATTACTTCAACTTTGTTCAAGTGCCAGGTATGGGTAAGGCACTTGCAGACACAGACGGTCCAGGTCCAGCAGCAATTGGTAAGTATATTGCACCAACAGCATTATTATGGTTCCGTATGGCAGCAGCGACTACTTGGGTCTTAGGCTTGGTATTACTCGCATCACAAGGTCGTGGTATGGACGGCATTATTAATGCATTTACATTTGCACCAACTTACCAAGTTATTGGTATCGGTGCATGGATGGGTACAATCATGGCATTTAATGTTTGGTTCATCATCTGGCCAAATCAGCAAAAGATTTTGGGTATGAAAGAAGCGACAGCAGAAGAAATTGCAACGGCTAAGAAAAACGCGGCGTTGGCTTCTTCAATCAATGTGATACTATCATTACCAATGCTATTAACTATGATTGCATGGCATATATAATCACTTAGTGTGACTATTAAAGAACCAAGATTTATTCTTGGTTTTTTTTCGCCTACTGAAAAAAGGGTATAATTTCTCGCCATGAAAATACGAAATCCAAAACTTAAAGTCAGTGGCACAGATGCCCAAAGCTTTCTGCAAGGGCAATTGTCGAACGATATTGTTAAAATTATTGAGGGCAAATGGCAACTAAATGCTTATTGCCAACATCAGGGGCGTGTTATTGCGTTGATATGGGTGGGGAAACAGGATGATGATTTCTTGTTAGATTTTGCAGTGGATTTATATGATGTAGTGAAAAATCGTTTGACAATGTTTGCACTGAATGCAGAAGTTGTTTTTGACAAAATTGATGAACAGGCAGAATTTTCAGAAGAAGCACAAGTAACATTGGCAACCAGTGAGAAATTCATCCCACAAGACCTTAATTTAGATATTGATGAAGTCGGCGTGAGTTTTACCAAGGGCTGTTATCCTGGGCAGGAAGTAGTGGCAAGAGTGCATTATCTCGGAAAACCAAAGAAAAGATTGTATCAGTTAGAGTGTGATTTTGAAGTGTCGCCTTTAGATAAGATAACACTGAAAGATGATACGAAAACAGTCGGAACAGTGCTTAATCAAGTAAAATCTTGCTTCTTTGCAGTTTTAAAGATTGCCGAAAAAGAGCAAACTCTATTTATTAACAATCAGCCGATTAAATTGCTTGAATTGGCTGATTTTCCAGACTAAAACCTATGAAATTAACTAAAATTTTGGCATTCTTGCCATTGTTATTCCCTGTTTTTGCTTTTGCTAATGGCAATACAGAAAAAACACTTGATTTAACCAATCACTGGGTAGGTTATATAGCCTTAGCTTTGTTTGTTGTGGCTTATATTTTGGTAATGGTAGAAGAATTTACTTGTTTTAGGAAATCCAAGCCTGTTATTTTTGTGGCAGGTATTATTTGGGCAATGATTGCTTGGGTGTATACCTCCCAAGGGTTGCCACACAGTACCGAAATAGCATTACGCCATAATTTGTTAGAATATTCAGAGTTGTTTTTATTCTTATTAGTGGCAATGACTTACATCGAAGCCATGCGAGAGCGAGATGTTTTTGAGTCGTTAAAAGTTTGGTTGGTTAATAAAGGATTCTCATTTAGACAATTATTTTGGCTCACGGGCTTTTTAGCATTCTTTATTTCACCGATTGCAGACAATTTAACTACCGCTCTGATTATGGGTGCGGTGGTGATGGCAGTCGGTGGCAGCAATGTTCGTTTTATCTCTATCGCTTTTGTCAATATCGTTGTGGCAGCGAATGCAGGTGGTGCATTCAGTCCATTTGGCGATATTACTACGCTGATGGTGTGGCAAAAAGGCACCGTGGAATTCTTTGAATTCTTTGTATTATTTGTCCCGTCGTTGATTAATTTTGTCGTGCCAGCCACTATTATGCACTTTACTATTAAAGATGAATCTCCTTCTGCAACAGAGAATGCTGTAGCTATTAAAACAGGCGGAGTATGGATTGTTGTGTTATTTATGTTGACAATTGTAACCGCTGTTGCTTTCCATAATTTCTTGCACTTGCCTCCTGCGATGGGTATGATGTTGGGGCTGAGTTATTTGATGATAGCGTCGTTCTTTATCCGTCAAGGAGCAAACGATGATTTTGATATTTTCAAAAAAGTAGCAAGGACTGAGTGGGATACCTTGCTGTTCTTTTTTGGCGTGATTTTAAGTGTTGGTGGCTTGGGCTTTATGGGGTATTTAGCCATCACTTCAGAGATGATGTATGCCACACTCGGTGCAACTTATGCTAATATTTTGGTTGGTGTTTTATCGGCAGTGGTTGATAACATTCCGGTGATGTTTGCCGTATTAACAATGAATCCTGAAATGAGTACGGGTCAGTGGTTATTGGTTACCTTGACTGCAGGTGTTGGTGGTAGTTTGTTGTCTGTTGGCTCTGCGGCAGGTGTTGCACTGATGGGGCAATCAAAAGGGCTTTACACTTTTGTCTCACATTTGAAATGGACACCCGTGATTGCATTAGGGTATGGTGCCAGTATTTATGCACACATTTTGATTAATGGTGTCTAGTCATTTATTTGTTGATATTGGTAACAGTTGCATTGGTTGGAAGATTGGCAATGACTACCACCGTGTTGAGATTAAAAATTTTCAACCTAATGCCATACCGCAACATCAAACCAGCAGTATTGCTTGTGTGGCAAATCAGCAACTGATTGTGCATTTTTCTAATCCCATTATTATTCAACCTAAGGTTTACACAGGTCTGATTTTTGATTATAATTTAGAACAGTTAGGGGTTGACCGTTTTTTAGGGTTGGTGGCAGGGGTTGAAAAATATCCTGAGCAAGATTTTATGCTGATAGACATAGGGACCTTTGTTACTATTGATATGGTGCAACACGGCAAACATAT